>Ga0172380_10001392_pt1 | contig 41577 bp, 37 predicted proteins | sample Leawe162metaG_FD_119747 | JGI IMG/M metagenome (GOLD analysis project Ga0172380, IMG submission 119747) | Leachate microbial communities from a municipal landfill in Southern Ontario, Canada - Leachate well 162 metaG | ecosystem: Engineered > Solid waste > Landfill > Unclassified | place...
AATAATCTATTCCCAATACTTGCAGTAGAAACAACTGGTGAGAATTGTAGTGTATCAATTCTTCCCGACCAGAAGAGTTTTATTGAGCTTAACTATCTTAAAAAGCATATTCATTCTCAGAAGCTTATTAACATGGTGGATACTGTCCTAACTCAATCGGATAATAAGCTTGAGAATTTAAAAGCAATTGCTGTTTCCATGGGCCCGGGTTCGTTTACTGGTTTAAGAATTGGACTGGCGGCTATAAAAGGTTTGGCATTTGGAAGTTCGCTCGGAATAATTCCGGTTCCCACTTTTGATGCATACGCTCTTCAAATATCGGAAGCATCGCCACGGGATAATGTGTTTAATCTAATCACAAACGCAAGTATAGATGACGTATATTGGGCAAAGTACAAGTTTGGGAAGGGAGGCGTTGAAACCATTTCACCATTAGAACTGATTGACAAGGATGAATTGAGAAATAAGCTTAACAGCAATGAAACTAATTATGGTAATGCTATTGTTTCTGAAATTGAATTATTAAATACTCAGTTGCGTGCTAGTAATGTAGCCAAGTGGGCTTATTTATTTGGGTCAGAATTGTTAACTTTTGACTACGATAATTTAGAACCAAATTATATTAAGGAATTCATCGGAAAGGTGAAAAAATGAAAAAGATTTATTTTCTTTTACTGCTATTTAGCTTTGGAAATATTGCCGCACAATTCAATGCACCCAAAATAAGTGCTAAAAAAACATTCCATGATTTTGGAACCGTTGTTGAAGGCCAAGTTGTTAATACAATATTTGAAATAAAAAATGACGGCACTGCAAATTTGATAATAAATAATGTGCAAGCATCTTGCGGATGTACTGCAGCACAGCCAGATAAAAAGGAATTAAAACCGGGCGAGAAAACTTCGCTTAAGGTTGAGTTTAATTCTGCCGGTAGATTGGGGCCCCAAGAGAAATATGTTTATGTGATGACGAATGATCCAAAAACTCCCGATTTTAGATTCAACTTTACATGTGTTGTAGTTCAGAAGAATGAATCAAAACCGGCTGAAGTTAAGATCCCTAAGCTTAAACTTGATAAGAACCAGTACGATTTTGGGAATGTTGAAGAGGGAAAACTTGTTGAAGTGAAAATCGGATTAAAAAACACCGGCAAAGGCGTTCTTGAAATTCAAGATGTAAAAACATCTTGTGGCTGTACAGCGGCTTTAGTCAGCAGTAAAAAGCTAAACCCGGGACAAAACGGAAACATTAGAATAGAACTTGACACTGCTAACAGAGAAGGTATTTTTACAAGAACAGTTACAATTTATTCTAATGATCCAAATGGACCAAATCAAGTAATAACGTTAACAGCAAACATTCTAAAGAGAAAAGCATAATGGGTTGGTTTACCAGAAAGAAAGAAAATATATCGCGGGACAGTAAAAAAACTGATTTGCCTGATGGTCAATGGCGCAAGTGTGATGATTGCGGTGAAATCATTCATACAAAACAATTGGAAGTAAATCTTTGGTGCTGCCCAAAATGTAATTTCCATTTTCGAATTGGCAGCAAAGAATATATTTCCATTCTTTTTGATGAAGGTACATTTAAAGAACTAGACAAGAAGATGAAGTCTGGCGATCCTCTTCATTTTTCCGATACAAAAAAATATTCTGATAGAATTAGTGCAACTATTAAGAAATCCGGTATGAATGATGCTGTTAAAACCGGAACCGGAAAAGTTGAGGGGAAGAAGATTTCGTTTGCTTGTATGGATTTTAATTTCATCGGCGGAAGTATGGGTAGCGTAGTAGGCGAAAAAATTGCCCGTGCTATCGATGTTGCTTACGAAGAAAAAATCCCGATGGTAATTATTAGTCAGAGTGGTGGCGCAAGAATGATGGAAGGCGCTTATTCTCTTATGCAGATGGCGAAGACAAGTTCACGTTTAGCTCGTTTAGCAGATGCACACATTCCTTACATTTCGATTTTAACAGACCCAACAACTGGCGGCGTTACAGCAAGTTATTCTATGCTAGGTGATGTAATAATTGCCGAGCCAAAAGCTTTAATCGGTTTTGCGGGACCAAGAGTTATTAAGCAAACAATTGGTAAGGATTTGCCCGAGGGCTTTCAGCGGTCAGAATTTCTTCTGGAAAATGGATTCGTTGATTTTATAGTTAATAGAAAACAGTTGAAAGAAAAAGTTGCACAGTTAGCAGATTATTTGGGTAATTGATTTAGATGGGGAAAAACGCTGGATGAGTTTACTTCTTAAACTTTACTAGGAAAGCTTTCATAATTTCCAAAGCTTGTTCAATTTCCGCCAAAGTGTTTTGGTAACCAAATGAAAATCTAATTGTTCCGGCAGCGTCTTCGGGTTTATATCCGCTTGCCAGAATTACATGAGAAGCCTTTATTGTACCGCTAGTGCAAGCCGATCCGCTTGAAACGGCCAGTCCATTAATATCTAAAAACATCACCATCGAATCAGAGTCATTCTGGTAATATTCTGAACTTAATGTAAGGCTAAGAATATATGGAAGGGCATCAGTTCCGCCGTTTACAAAAATATTTTTGTCATCTAGGTTTAATATTCCACTTAGAAAAGTGTTCCTCAATACACGAACGTGTTGAAAAACATCATCCATTGTTTCTTTTTTAATTTTTACTGCTTCTGCTAAACCAACAATACCTGAGATATTTTCAGTTCCGCCTCTTCTATTTCTTTCTTGCGATCCGCCGAAAAGCATTGGAGCTAACGGTGTTCCGCTTTTAGCGTAAGCAAATCCAATTCCTTTTGGACCATTAATCTTGTGTGCCGATCCACTTAGCGCATCAATACCAATCTTCTTTACATCAATTGGTAATTTACCAAAACTCTGCACTGCGTCTGTATGGAAGTAAGTTTTGTTTTTTTTGAGCGTTTCAGCAAAATCTTGAATTTGGTTAACGGAACCGGTTTCATTATTTACATGCATAAGAGAGGCTAATGAAGTATTTGTGTTAAGTATTGATTGTAAAGAGGTCGCTTCAACTTTAGTGTGTTGATTGACTTGTGATATTTTATTTTTGAATCCGTATTTATGTAAGTGTTCGAACGTATCTAATACAGCATGATGTTCGGCTGCTGAAGTAACAATTTCATTTTTTCCACATTCTGAAAATTCAGTTTCAGCAATTCCTCTAATTAAAAAATTGTTTGCTTCAGTTCCGCCGCTTGTAAAATAAATTTCGCTTGGATTGCCGTTGATAAATTCTGCAACGACTTCTCTAGCTTCTTCAATTGCAACTCTAGCTTTTCTACCAAATGAGTGTATAGAAGAAGGATTTCCATACTCTTCTTCTAAGAAGGGTCTCATTTTCTCAAAAACTTTTGGGTGAACCGGAGTTGTTGCAGCATTATCAAAGTAGATCGGCTTTTTCATCAAACTCATCTTATGCTAACATCGCCATAATGAATTTTAACTATTTTCTCTCCAACCTTTAGAAGCATGAAGCCATCAGTATCAATATCTTGAAAAATTCCATATTTCGTTTGTTCTTCTTCAACAACTTTAACTTTTTCGCCAAGCATTTTGCAGCGGGAGCGCCAATCGTCGAGAATTTTTTGTGGATTTGATTCTGAAAGATCCATGTTGTTTTCAAAGTTGTTTAGAATTTCACACAATAATCTTTCACGGCTAACTTCATCATGGAATTCTTTTCTGATTGAAGTTGGGGGAATATCAAATTTACCCGGAAAGTTTGGCTGGTTTACATTAATGCCAATTCCAACTACAATTTTGCTTAATACACTTCCTTTTGAGGTTGACTCAAGCAGAATACCGCATACTTTTTTCTTTTGGATTAAAACATCATTAGGCCATTTCAGTTCAATATCTAATTGAAATAAGTTCTCTAATGCTTGAGCAACAGAAATTGCTGCACCTAAATTTATTAAGTTCACTTGCTCTTGGTTGAATTCACCCTTTAGTAAAATTGAGAAGGTTAGGTTTTGTCCAGAATTACTATACCACTCTCTATTTTTTCTTCCACGGCCATGCTTTTGATGCTCGGCTAGAATTACTGTACCGTGACTATTAAATTCTCTACTATTCAGCAATAAAGAATTTGTTGAGTCCACTTCATCACAATAAATAAAACTCCTTCCAATAACTTCTGTATCAAGCTTTATATCAAATTCTTCTATGTTAAACACTTATCCTCCGGAAAATTTGGCGCAAATCATGTCAGAATCAACGGCACTACCGGCACTTTGATCATTCTTCGGACATTCTTTCAAAAAAGTTAATTTTTCTTTAATTCTCCCTAATGGCTTATAATTTAATGAGTTAGGGGAAAATATGAGTTTGGCACTTGTCTTGTAACTATAATAACAAAAACAATAACTAAATGGAGGTTACAATGACACTCATCAAATTCGAACCACTCAGAGAGTTTGAAACAATCCATGATAGAATTCAAAGATATTTCGATGATTTTTCTTCTCATGGACTCAATATTACAGATTCATTTTCACCAAGAATCGATATTTCAGATGAAAAAAGCCATATAAATGTGGCTGCTGAAATTCCGGGTGTTAAGAAAGAGAACATTAAAATCACCTTGCAAGATAACATTTTGACGATTGAAGGTGAAAAGAAAAAAGAATATGAACAAAAAGATAAAAACTTTTACAGAAGCGAAAGAGTATTTGGTTCATTCAAAAGAAGTTTTACTCTTCCGGTAGAAGTTGATTCTGAAAATGTTGAAGCAAAATTCGAAAATGGAATGCTAAATATTTCTTTAAAGAAATTAGAAGCAAAAGTACAAAGCGAAAAAGTAATAGAGCTGAAGTAAGCTTCAGCTCTTTTCTCTCACTTATTTAACAAGGAAAAGGAAATGGGAAAAATTATAGGAATCGATTTAGGGACTACTAACTCGTGCGTTGCTGTTATGGAAGGGAACGAACCGGTTGTAATTCCAAACAGTGAAGGCGGAAGAACTACTCCGTCTGTAGTTGCTTTTACAAAAAGCGGCGAAAGACTTGTTGGACAACCGGCTAAAAGACAAGCTGTAACAAATCCTAAGAATACTGTTTATTCAATTAAACGTTTCATGGGACGTGTAAGAAGCGAAGTAGATAAAGAAATTTCGGAAGTTCCGTATGAAGTTGTTGCCGGCGATAACGGTTCTGCTAGAGCAAAAATTGGTGACCGTCTTTATTCGCCACCAGAAATTTCAGCTCTTGTTCTTCAAAAAATGAAGAAAACTGCTGAAGATTATCTTGGTCAAGAAGTAACAGAAGCAGTTATAACAGTACCAGCTTACTTTAATGACGCACAAAGACAAGCTACAAAAGATGCTGGCGAAATAGCCGGACTTCAAGTGAGAAGAATTATTAATGAACCAACAGCTGCAGCATTGGCTTATGGTTTAGACAAAAAGCATAAAGACCAGATTGTTGCGGTGTATGATCTAGGCGGCGGTACTTTTGATATTTCCATTCTTCAACTAGGCGAAGGTGTTTTTGAAGTAAAATCTACAAACGGTGATACTCACCTTGGTGGCGATGACTTTGACCAGAGATTAATAGACTTTTTGGCTGATGAATTCCAGAAACAAGAGGGTATTGATCTTCGTAAAGATCCAATGGCTCTTCAGCGTTTAAAAGAAGCTGCTGAAAAAGCTAAAATTGAGTTATCGTCATCTGTTCAAACGGATGTAAATCTTCCGTTCATTACAGCTACGCAAGAAGGACCTAAACACTTGAACTTAAATATCAGTCGCGCAAAGTTCGAACAATTGGTTGACGATTTATTCGAAAGAACAAAAGGTCCTTGCGAAAGAGCTATTAAAGATGCTGGTGTTTCTGCTTCTCAAATTGATGAGGTAATTTTAGTTGGCGGCTCTACTAGAATTCCAAAAGTACAAGAGCTTGTTAAACAAGTATTCGGAAGAGAGCCTCACAAAGGCGTTAACCCCGATGAAGTTGTTGCAATCGGTGCTTCAATTCAAGGCGGTGTTTTAGCTGGTGATGTTAAAGATGTACTCTTGTTGGACGTAACTCCTCTTTCACTTGGAATTGAAACTCTTGGAAGCGTTATGACAGTATTGATTCCTTCGAATACGACGATTCCTACAAAGAAGAGCGAAGTATTTTCTACAGCATCTGATAATCAGCCTTCAGTTGAAATTCACATTCTACAAGGTGAGAGACCAATGGCTCACGATAACAGAACTCTCGGTCGATTCCACTTGGATGGAATTCCACCGGCACCACGCGGCATTCCTCAAGTAGAAGTTACTTTTGATATTGATGCAAATGGAATTTTACACGTTGCTGCTAAAGATAAAGCCACAAGTAAAGAGCAGAGCATTCGAATAACTTCCTCTAGCGGATTAAGCAAAGATGAAGTTGAAAAGATGAAGCAATCTGCTAAAGAACATGCAGCAGAAGACAAAAAGAAGAAAGAAGAAGTAGAAGTTAGAAATCAAGCTGATAATCTTGTGTTCCAAACAAAGAAACAAATGGAAGAGATGAAGGATAAAATTACAAGCGAGCAAAAAACCAGATTGGAAGCAGAAGTCCAAAAAGTTGAAGATGCTTTGAAGACAAATAATACAGATACAATCAAAGCAGCAACTGAAAGTCTTTCAAAAGTATGGAATGAAATTGCTCAGCAGTTATACTCTCAGCCTGGCGCTCAAGGCGGCGCACAACCTGGACCGGATTTCCATGAAGGTCAAGCAGCGGGCGGACAGCAGCAATCAGCTTCGCAAGAACAAAAGAAAGATGACCGCGAAGTACAAGATGCATCTTACGAAGTTGTTGATGATAAATAGAATAATTCTGTAAAGATTAATAAATAGATGGAGGCAGAAATGACTGAAGTAAAAGAACAAGTAGAAGTGACAAATAAAAAAAGCTGGGATGAAGCTTTAGAGAACGAATCATGGATTGCGCCTTTGGTGGATATCTATGAAACAAAGGACGATTATTATCTTGCTGCTCAAATGCCCGGCGTTAAAAAAGAAGATGTAAAAATTAAGCTGGAAGAGGGGAATCTTGTAATCATGGGAAGAATTGATTACGAGCAAAACGTGAACAACAAATATGTTCTCAAAGAAACTGAAATCGGAAACTACTACCGCAGATTCAAAATATCCGAAAGCGTAGACGAAACAAAGATTGATGCTAAACTTGAGAATGGAATTCTAAATGTTAAACTTCCGAAGCATGATAGGCTAAAGCCAAAGACAATAGAAATAAAGTAAGTAGAGAGAAAACAGCAAAAAGAGCGGCCTTCCCAGCCGCTTTTTTTGTTTATAGTACTCATTTCAAATATAGAAGTTGATTAAAATTAGTTTTGCGAGTAATTTTAATCATCATGAAAAAGTTTTTATTTATACCTCTTTTACTGATTCTCTCAGCAGCTATGTTTTTCCTCGAAGAAGGAAGAAAACCAGCCGCAAATTCTGAATTCAATTCCTCAGACTATTATAAAAATGGAATACTAAAAAGCGAGCATGCTAAAGTAGAACGGAGAGCCAATTATTATTTTGATGTTGTCTTTAGTGCTGAACGGGAAAAAATATTTGTAAAAGAAAATATTGTATGGATTAACAAGACAAAAAATTCAACAAAAGAAGTTAGGCTGCATCTTTATTCGAATGCATACAGCAGCAACAAAACATTATTTGCTAAAGCTTTTCCTCTAAAGCCACAAAATCAAACTCATCTCGAAATTTCTAAGTGCGAAGTTGAAGGTATAGAAAAGGAATTGGAAATTATTCAACCAGATATACCAAATCTGAATGATAGTACTGTGGCTAGAATAGGTTTAGACAAATGGATAAACCCTGGAGATAGTATTAAAATCTATTTTGAATACTCTCTTAAAATCCCAATTTCTGTGAGGAGATTCGGCGCTGCCCGCGGAAGAAATTTTTATTTTATTTCTCAATGGTTCCCTAAAGTTGGCGTTTTTGAAAAAGGCGAATGGACTTGTAATCAGTATCATCCTTATCAAAATTATTATTCCGATTTTGGTGACTATACAGCAAAGATCGAAGTCCCGAAGAATTTTAGCATAGCTTCTACTGGAGTAATTGAAAACACTTCGAAAACAATTAATTCAACGGTTTTCAATATCGTACAATCCGGTGTTCACGATTTTGCATGGGCTGTTACTGATGAAATTCTGGAAAGGAAAGATATTTACTCACGGAAAGACGGCTCGCAAATACAGATTATTGCTTTTGTTCAACCGGAAAGGGAAAAATATTTCGATCGTTATTTTCAAGTAGTAAAAGACTGTCTAAGATATTTTGAAGATCATATTGGTATTTATCCTTACCAGGCAGTTACTCTAGTTGATGTCCCTCGTACATCTGCTTCCGGCGGGATGGAATACCCGACTTTGTTTACTGTTGGTGCGGAACTTTTTGCACGCAAAGATACCGGGTGGCCGGAGTATTTAGTAGCTCACGAATTTTCTCATCAATTCTATCATGGACTGATAGCTAACAACGAAGTAACAGAAGCTTGGCTAGATGAGGGGTTTACATCATATATCTCAACTAAAATAATGTATGCTTATCACCAACCAATACTCGAGAGTTTTAAAGTTGCACAGTATGTCCCGATTTTCGGATTGAATTTTCTATCATATAGCGATATCCCGCTAATATATATTCTCTCGGATATATTTGTTACAGAAGGCACTAGAGCAATAACAAATTATTATGCTAATCTAAACGTTGGAACAATTGCTGATACTTCTTATAAACTTCCAACCCGGTTGTCTTACGTCGTTAATGCTTATAACAAACCAGAACTCGTCTTGCTTACACTTGAACGTTATTTAGGTGAAGAAAAGATGAAGCTAATTCTGAAAGACTATTACAATTCCTATAAATACAAACACCCAACTGCAAAAGATTTCTTCGAAGCTGTTAAACGCAATCAGCGGGAAGATATGACTTGGTTCTTTGATGAATTCTATCGTTCCTCAAAAAGTTTTGATTACAGAGTAACTTCTGTCCAGCAAACATCAGATACCGAATATGAAGTATTGGTCGAGAGGTTAGGCGACGGTGTTTTTAAAACAGAAATTGCATTAGTAACTGACAAAAACACTTTGATACGAAAGTGGGATGGGGTAGAGAAGTGGAAGATTTTCAAATTTACTACTGTGAATAAAGTAACGTATGCTGAAATTGATCCGCACCGCAAAAATATTTTGGATATAAACTTTGCAAATAATTCTTACACATTAGAAGAGAAAAATTACGCAGCAGTATCTATTTCTTCTCGGTGGTTCTTCTGGATTCAGAATGCTCTAATGATATTGGGCAGTATAGGATGATAGTTACTATTAATACAACACTCGTTCATGGAACTCGTTCAGTTTTTCATAATATGAAAATTGTGATTCTAATGTGGGTGATTAATGCTGCAAGTGCTTTGGTGCTCACAGTTCCAATCTATAACCTCTTAGTAACTAATCTTTCGCATTCTGCAATTAGTGATAAACTAATGGAAAATTTTGATTACATGTGGTTTCTTCAGTTTAGACATCTTTACCAAATTCAATTAGATCAAATTCCCCTTAGTATTTATTCTATGGTAGTCATATATATACTTTTACAAACATTCTTTTTGGGAGGATTGATTTCAATTTTTAACACTCCGGAAAAGAATCATATCGTAGATTTCTTTTTTGGTGGAGTTAGGTTCTTTTTTAGGTTCTTGAAGGTTCTTCTTATTTCTCTTGTATTCTATGCACTAGCAATCAAAATTTATGATTGGCTTGGACTATTAATTACTTCCGGTTATCAAGATTCTGAAAATGTGTGGATGGATTTTGTTCTAAAAGGATTACGATATATTCTTCTCATTTTCATGCTCGGGGTAGTTACATTGCTCTCCGATTATTCAAAAGTGTCCCTTGCTGTAAATGATAAAACTAAGTTTTTCAAAGAGTTCTATAATGCAATCCTATTTATAAAAGATCACTTTAGTAAAGTTTTTACTGTATTTCTGATTGTAGCAATAATTGGTGCTCTTGGAGTTTTGGTTTACAATATCATCGGGAAATTTATCCCGCGAACACCATCCTATTTTTTGGTCCTATCTTTTGTACTTCAGCAAATGTTAATTATCTTTCGCCTTCTTATTAGGATGTTGTTTTGTTCAACAGAAGTAATTCTTTATAAAGACTTAAGCGCGGAAGAAGTTCTCGTAGAAATTCATTAAAAACCATGGCAATAAAACCAATTACAGTTTACGGCGATAAAATTCTTAGACAGAAAGCTCAACCAGTTAAAAAAGTTACTGATGGACTTATTGTTAAGATTAAAAACATGCTCGATTCCATGCACAATGCCAACGGAGTTGGGCTGGCAGCAAACCAAATCGGCTATTCAGAATCAATTTTTGTTGTTGATTTGAATGGTGTAGAAGGCTATAAAGACTTTAAGCCGATGGTTTTTATTAACCCGGAAATTGTTCTGGAATCTGATGAACAAGTGATTTATGAAGAAGGTTGTCTTAGTTTGCCTTACTTAAGAGCGGATGTTGAACGGGCTGAGATAATTAAGGTGAAGTATATTGACACAGATGAGAATGAAAAGGAAATTGAAGCGGATGAGTTTTTGGCGCGTGTAATGCTTCATGAATACGACCATTTGATTGGAAAGATGATTCCTGACCGTGTTGCCACAGATGTGAAGAAGAAACTTCAGAGCGAATTAACAAAGATTATGAATCGCGAAATTGAAATTGATTACGAAATCACTGAGAAGTAAGCCGCCAATTTTATCTCACCTTTTTATTTGGGCTATTAGCAAATGAAAATAGTTTTCATGGGAACTCCGGAATTTGCAATTCCATCCTTACAAACAATTCTTGAAAGCAAGCATGAAATTGCTCTAGTTGTCTCTGCACAGGACAAAGAGCGGGGCAGAGGTAGACAAGTTTCGTATACTCCAGTGAAGCAATTTGCAGTTGATAATAAACTGGAAGTAGTTACTCCAAATTCTCTAAAAGATGAAGAGTTTATAGCACTTTTAAAAAGTCTTGAAGCTGATTTGTTTGTAGTTGTTGCCTTCAGAATCTTACCAAAAGAAATTTATAAAATACCCAAATACGGCTCTTTTAATTTGCATGGATCGCTACTGCCCAAATATCGGGGCGCTGCGCCTATCCAATGGTCTCTAATTAATGGCGATAAAGAAACCGGTGTAACAACTTTTTTTCTTGAAGATAAAGTTGATACCGGAAATATTATAATGCAAGAGAGAATCCGGATTGAGGATGAAGATAATCTAGGTTCAGTTTATGATAAACTTATGAACCTTGGTGCAAATGTTGTCCTTAACACTGTTGATACTATTGAAAGCCGGAATATTACTTTACTCAAACAAGATGAGAAACTTGCTTCACCCGCACCTAAAATAACAAAAGAAATATGCAGAATTGATTGGAATCAACCAGCAGAGAAAATTCACAATTTAATAAGAGGGCTTTCACCCTATCCTTGTGCTTTCTTTGATTATAACGGAATAAATTATAAAGTATATAGATCCAAATACATTCTTAGAGTAAACGATAAGAATATCGCACCCGGAAAAATTATTAACACAAAACATGAAATATTTGTGCAGACTTCACTAGGGCAAATACAACTGATCGAACTTCAGCCGGAAGGAAGAAAACGCATGACTGCAGAAGATTTTCTTCGCGGGAATAAATTTTAGATAAGGACATTTGATGGTAGCGCAGAAGTACAATAATATATTGGATGCGATCGGAAATACACCTCTTGTAAAACTAAATCACATCACAAAGGGATTAAAAGCTAATGTTTATGCAAAGCTAGAATTCACTAATCCGGGAGGAAGCATTAAAGATAGAATTGCTTTGTATATGATTGAGAAGGCCGAACGCGAAGGTAAAATAAAACCGGGCGATACAATTCTAGAAAACTCCTCCGGTAATACGGCAATGGGTCTAGCAATAGTTTGCCGTCACAAAGGATACAAACTCAAAATTGTAATACGAGATTCAACTAGCAAAGAAAAAATTAAAATGCTGGAAGTACTCGGTGTCGATGTTATAAAAGCCAATACAAGTCTTCCGCCTGAACATCCGGAATCTTATAACAATCTTGCGGTTAATCTTTGTGCAAGCAACCCGAGTTTGTACTACATTGATCAGCATAATAATTTGGACAACAACGAAACTCACTACAAAATGACTGGTCCGGAAATATGGGATCAGCTAAATGGTAAAGTAGATTATTTAATTGGAGGAATTGGAACCGGAGGTACTATCACCGGTGCCGGCAAGTTTTTGAAAGAAATGAATCCTAATCTTAAAATAATCGGCATCGATCCGGTTGGTTCAATTTTCTTTGACTATTTCAAAAGGAAAGAAATTGTTAAATCACAAAAATATTTTCTAGAAGGAATTGGAGATGAGTTTCTCATCAAAACTGCACAATTAGAGTTACTCGATGATATGTACCAAGTTGATGAGAAAAAAGCATTTGGATGGACAAAGAAGTTCGCTTTTGAAGAGGGAATAATAGTTGGTGGGTCAAGTGGTGCAAATATTTGGGGCGCTGTTAAACTTGCAAAGGAAATTGATTGTGAGGCTAACATTGTAACTATTCTTTGTGATAGCGGCTATAAATACTTCTCGACAATATATAACGACAATTGGATGGCTGAACATTGCTTTAGTTAATTCAAATGAAAATCATTGAGGGCAGACATTTACTAAATGTCTGCCCTTTGTTTTATAGCTCAAAACTAAGCGAATAAAATATTTGTCGTGCAAATCCGGAAGGAACATCGTTTAACGCTCTTGAAACATATTCCGGGAAAAGGATTGTTTTATTGAAAAGATTTTTTGCCGAAAGATTGTGTCTTAGTACATACCCGTTAATTTTTTGTACTAGGCCTACATTCATATCAAATACTACAGAGGAACCGATTGTTGTTTTTACTGATCCTCGTTCCGAGAGGTAATTAACTAATCCGGAAATACTTATATCTCCAAACTGCTTTGCCAATCCAATTACAGCTGAATGTTTCGGCACATATTTGAAATTGTAGTGTGAAGTTCCGGCAATTTCATCTCCGTTATCACCACTCACAAATGCATAGTTTAAGAGTATATCTAAATTGTTAGGTAATTGATACTTGCCGTCAAGTTCCAATCCTTTTGCTGAAAACTTATTTCCGTTTGTATAAACCGAAACATTCGATTTTGGTGTGCCGTTTTCAAGAATTACTGTTCCGGTTGTTCTAAATATTTTATTGGTATAATCAGCATAATAGACAAGGACTTGAGCAAAAAGATTTCCGAATGATGTTACATAACTAAATTCAATTGAAGTACTTTCTTCCGGTTCGAGTTGAGTATTTCCAAATACAGTATTGGTCGATGTTCTGAAATATAATTCAAACAAGGATGGAGAACGGTAAGAAGTCCCATACACAAGTTTCAATGCATTTTTAGCATCTATGCTGTAAACTAAAGTTGCTCTGGAGGAAACATTCCCTCCGAATAATTCATTCTTATTGTAGCGAACTCCCGCTAAAATATCGAATGGTGAAAAATTGAATTCTGCTTGACTGAAAACAGAAAAATCATAAATACTTTTACTGCTCATATAGTTGTCTTCTAAAACGGTTCCTTTTTGGACGCTAATATTATCATACTTAATGCTTTTCTTGGAAGCATATTCAGTCCCAAGCTGAAAGGCTAGATCATCAGTAGCTTGGTAAAGAGCGTTAACAACTCCGGAAATTCTTTGCCCGGCAACATCCGCTCTTGTATCGTCGTCAAATGTTCTCGATAAGACTCTTTGTTCCCAGTCGAATGTAACATCGGCATTTAACTGCAATACTTTCGAAAAAGAATTTTTGAAAGAGTAATTAAGTAAGTAGCCATTTAGATTATGGTCTTTACCGGCGCCATTAGCTATTCTTGGAGAGACGCCTAAATAACTTTCATCTACATTATATGCGTTAAAGAGTAATCCGTGCGACTTGTAATCCATATTCACAGTAAAGTTACTCGATTTGACATATTGTTTTACATTTCCGATTACATTCGTTTGGTCGATAAATCTGAAATCGCTTCCTCGTTCACTACTTGAGTTAACTGCGATAAAAACTGAATAATCATCTTTATTGTAAGAAAAATTTCCGCCTCCCCCGATGAGTCCATTTTCACCATATTTAAGCTTTCCTCCGGATGAAGTACCGTTACCTTTTTTTAATACAATATTTACCGCCCCAGAATAAGCATTAGTTCCATAAAGAACAGAAGCCGGGCCCTTCAAGACCTCAATTCGTTCTACATCGGCAATATCAACTCTATCCAAATTTCCTTCTCCTGTTGATGCGTGCCAAGTCGGGGTCCCATTAATCATGATAAGTACTTTATTTGCATAGTTGTCCTGAAGTATCCCTCTTGAAGTGGGAACATTTCTTTTTAGATAACTTCTCATGACGCTAAAACCGGAAACGTAATTTAAAGCTTCGGCTATAGTTGTAAAATTGTACCTTTTAATTGTTTCTTTATCAACTATAGAAACGGTTGATGGAGTATTAAAAATATTTTTCTGTGTGAAAGACGCCACTTCTATACCCATCTTGAGAAGTTCTTCAAGTGAAATAACTTCAACTTCGACTTGTGCCCCGGTTTGTTCGGTTTGAGCGTTAATACCAATGAACAAACAAATCAACATTAGAAAAGTCGTTTTAATTTTCATTTGATGTACCTTTAAATATATGATAGTTATGAGAAAACTCGTTTAATTATCGCTTTGTTGCTCAGTGAGCTTAATGTTAAAGTTGTTAGTGGCCTAAACAAGTTGCGACTGGTAGGTAATGATTTCTATTGGCACTATCACAAAAAATCTTATAATCAAAATCTCGAATTACTTCGAGTATAAAAAAGTAAAATTGATCTAAATGGAAAGTTGAATAATCATTTCTTTTCACTAATTTTCTGCCATTAAAAAAGAGCTCAAAATGTCTAATTCAACTTCAAATAAGAGAAATGTAAACTTGGATGAATCCAAGTATTCTATGGATACCCATATCATTTATGGTAAAGCTGTAACCGATAAGTGGGATTATGCGCATCACGTAACTGCACCAATTTCCTCTTCAACTACATTCAGATTGGATTCTGTTGATAGAGGCGCACAAGGCTTTATGCAATTTGCTAATACTGAGGGAGAGGGCGACAAATCCCCGATATTTATTTACGATCGTCTTGGTGAACCAAACAAGGATATGCTTGAAGAGAACTTAGCCTATGTAGAAAAAGGAGAGATGGCGGTCAGTTTTTCTAGCGGAATGGGTGCGATTTCTGCAGCGTTAGGTGTTCTTGCAAAAAGCGGCGATGAAATAGTGGCGCATCATACTTTATATGGATGTACTTTTTCATTGTTCACAAACTGGTACCCAAGATTGAACATCAAGGTCAATCAAGTTGATCTGACCAACGCGAAGAATTTGAATAATGTTGTTACAGAGAAAACTCGCGTAGTTTACTTTGAAACACCGGCTAATCCAAATATGGAGATAGTAGATATTAAAGCTATTGTTGCTGCTGTAGCTGAAATTAATAATACACGTAAACCGGAAGAGAAAATTTATACAGTTGTTGATAATACTTTTTCTACACCTTTTTGCCAGCGGCCAATAGAGCATGGAATTGATTTTGTTGTTCACTCATTGACAAAAGGAATTGGCGGATTTGGAACGGATATGGGTGGAGTTGTTATAGGTCCCAAGAAATTTAGAGATTTAATTCTACTTTTTAGAAAAGATTTTGGCGCTGTCCTAAATACTAAAAGCGCTTGGGCAATTTTAACTTATGGTTTGCCAACGCTTGGACTTCGTCAACGACATCAGATAAAATCATCAATGAAAATTGCTGAGTATCTAGATGCTCATCCAAAAGTTGCATACGTAAATTATCCCGGTTTAGAGTCTTTCAAATTCCATGAAGTTGCAAAAAAACAAATGCTTGATTTTAATGGTAACTTCGCTCCGGGTGCTTTATTGTTTTTTGGTTTGAAAGGAAATACTCCGGCAGAGAATAAAGCGAATGGTAAAAAGTTTATGGATTATGTAGCAGATCATTCATACACAATGACATTAGCTGTCAGTTTGGGACATACAAGAACTTTAATAGAGCACCCAGCTTCGATGACGCATTCTTCGATTCCCCCGGAAAAATTGTTCGATCACGGAATTGATCCCGGCGGTGTTCGTTTAGCAATCGGTTTGGAAAATCCGGATGATATTTTAACGGATTTGGATGAGGCTCTTAGAATAATTTAAGAAATCTAAACTCCTTCATTGAATAAAGGATGTTTTTCCCTTATGAAAATTATACGTGCATCAATATTCGATCAATTTTCGGAAGTAGTCTTTGGTTTTAGTCCAATGAATGCCCTTGAGAGGAAAGAACCTTTCTATTTCAATTTGTCATTAACCGTTGGCGATGATGAAGCAATTGTTAGAGAAAACAGAGAAGCTTTTTTCAACGAATTAGGGCTAACCACTACGCAGATAGCATTTCAGATGCAAATACATTCCGATATTATAACGAGAGTAGAAAAAGCCGGAATGGTTGGTGAATCCGATGCACTAATCACCACTGAAAAGGGAATTGGTTTAGCTATATCAGCTGCCGATTGCACTCCAATTTTCATTTATGATTCAGCAAAAAAAATTATCTGCGGCGTACATTCCGGCTGGAGAGGAACTGAAAAACAAATTGTTCTTAAAACGCTGAAAAAACTTGAAACCGAATTTAATTCCAAGATGGATGACATATTTGTTTATGTAGGACCATCAATTAGTCAAAAGTTTTACGAGGTTGGTCCAGATGTTGCTGAAAAATTTGAATCAATTTATCTTGCGGAAATTAAGGGAAAATTATATTTGGATGTTTTAAGTGCAAATGTTGATCTCATAGAGGAATATGGTGTCCCAATTAACCAAATAGAAATATCTCCATACTGCAGCTACCAAGAAAAGAATATACTCCACTCATTTCGTAGAGATGGAAAAAATTCCGGGCGTCACCTTGGAGTAATTTCACTTAAGGGCAGCTAATTGTTTTCTGAAAGCGTAAAAATTTCTCTTGCATATATTCTAATTTGCTTGCTCTGGGGCTCTACTTGGCTTGCAATTCGTCTTGGATTGGATTCTTTAACTCCGATTCTATCAGCCGGATTAAGATTTTCTCTCGCTTCAGTTCTCGTATATATCATCATGAGGATAAAGAAGATTCCTCTTCAGACTGACTCTTTGTCAATTAAGCTTTATTTCATTTTGGGATTTTTCTCATTTGTAATTCCATTTGGATTAGTTTACTGGGCTGAGCAATTTATTCCATCCGGATTAGCGTCAATCATATTTGCTGTAATGCCATTCTTCGTGATTATCTTTTCTGTATTGGCAATAAAGGAACAAACTATAACGCCGATTCAAATTATTGGAGTTGCACTTGGGTTTTTCGGTATAGTCGTTATATTCTCTGAGGATTTGTTTGTTGAGTTAAGTTTTGATATTTGGGGAATGGGCGCGGTATTGTTGAGTTCAATTATGCAAGCTGGAATTGCAGTTACAATGAAAAAATATGGAAAACACCTTAATCCGCTTTCCATGAATGCTCTTCCGCTTTTAATGGCTGGCGTAACCATGGCAATATTCGGTTTACTTTTTGAAGATATGTCAAAACTAAAGTTTGATTCAAATGCATTTATATCAGTTGGCTATCTGGCATTTTTTGGAACAGTATTAACTTTTACAACTTATTACTGGTTAATGCGTAAAATAAATATTGTGCTACTTTCACTCTCAACATTCATTACACCGATAATCGCAGTAATACTTGGCTGGGTATTTTTAGGAGAAAAGTTTACTTCTCAGATATTAGTTGGTAGTTCTCTAGTGCTTGTAGGAATTTTATTTGCTAATTTTAGTGGGCTTAAAAACTATTTAAGATCATTTACAGCGAGTCGCTAATTAATGCTAAATATCATCAGAATAAAAAATGCTTCTTTTTACGCTTACCATGGTGCTTTGCAAGAAGAGCAAAATATAGGCGGCAAGTTTGAAGCTGATGTTGATATTTATACAGATTTTTCAAAAGCTGCGGTTGATGATAATCTAAAAGAAACAATTGATTACGACAAAGTATATAAGTTCATAAATCAAGTTGTTCATACAAAAAAGTATAAATTGATAGAATCGCTTGCTACTTTTTTGGCTGATGAAATACTTAAACAATATCCTACAATTCATAAAATTGCTGTAAGGGTACGCAAACATTCCGTACCGGTTGGCGGAGTTTTGGATTGTGTTGAAGCAGAGGTAATAAAAGAAAATGATAGATAAAATTTTTCTAGGTCTTGGTTCAAATCTTGGAGATCGATTTGGCAATCTTAAATTTGCTGTAGATGAGATTAACAAAAGCGACAGATGCCGAGTATTAAGAAGTTCTGCTGTATACGAAACAACTCCCTATGGCGAGATTAAACAAGATAATTTTTATAATGCAGTAATCGAAATAGAAACAGCGCTTGGTTTTTTCGATCTCTATCATTTTATAAAGTCAATCGAAAGAAATGCCGGTAGGGATGAATCTACCGAAAAATGGGGCCCGCGTGAGCTTGATATAGATATTATTTTTTATAATGAATTAGTCTACTCTGGAGAATCTCTTACAATTCCTCATAAAGAATATGCAAATAGGGATTTTGTGCTAACTCCGTTGCTTGAATTAGCGTTGGATTATAAACACCCGGTATTAAGAAAAAAACTTAGCGATATAAAATTTGAACCGACAGAAAATCATATTCTGCAAAAAACATATGAATCACTTCTCTGAGTAATAAATTGGCAGAACTACGTTATATAGCAATTGAAGGTGTAATTGGTGCCGGTAAGACCACACTTGCACGAATGATATCGGAAAAACTAAGTGCAGATTTAATTCTGGAGCAGTTTGAGGAAAATCCTTTCTTAGAAAAATTTTATGATGATAGAAAGAGATTTGCTTTTCAAACTCAAATGTTTTTCTTGATAAACCGATACAAACAGCAGCAGCAGTTGAAACAGCAAGATCTTTTCTCAAGTATTACTGTTTCCGATTATATATTTGATAAGGATAAAATTTTCGCTTATCTAAATTTAAGTACGGAAGAAGTAAAACTTTATGAAAATATTTTCCCATTATTAGAGCGAGATATTCCGAAGCCGGACCTCGTAATCTTTTTGCAGTGCAGCATAGATAGATTAATGTCAAATATCAAACAGAGGGGCAGAAAGTTTGAGAAGAACCTAACTCGACAATATCTGGCAGAACTTTCTGAGGCGTATAATAATTTCTTTTTCAAGTATAATAACACACCGCTTTTGATTGTAAATACTTCGGAAATAGATTTTGTGAATAGTGAATCTGACTTCAAAGAATTATATGATCAGATTTTCCGTGAGGATAGGGGATTTATTGAGTATTTTAATCCAGAAGCAAAAGGATAACAGTTTTGTTACGTTTAATTATTTGGGGAATTGTATTCTATTTCATTTTTAAGTTTATACGTGGTTTTGCTTATCTATCTGTAAAAAGAGGTTCCGGCCAAAAACAGTATCCAAATCCACCCCAGCCGGTTCAGAAACAAAATGTTAAAGGCTCAATCGATTTAAAAGATGTGGTTGAAGCCGAGTTCGAAGAAATTAAGAATCCAAAAGAGTAATTTGCTTAATGCCCGTAAGAGAATTATTTCGAGGTATTAATTCACATCTGATAAATCTTTTCCTCTCAGTTGAAGAATCCAAGCACTTGCCGGAATCACCTAAAAAGTTTCTGGTTATCCGTCAGCATAACCAATTTGGTGATATGCTTGCCAGTGTATCACTTTTACGTGCTATCAAGGAAACTTATCCCGATTCAACTACAACTCTTTTGGCTAGTCCGGAAAATCATTTCGCAATAGACAAGAATCCCTTTGTGGACAGTAGCTTTGTTTTCGAAAAAAAGAAACTATTCAAAAGAGATTATCTATTGCAAGTAAAATCTATTTTAAGGCAAAATTACGATGTGGCTATTGTGCCGGTTACAGTGGCTATTTCAAACACTAGCTGCATTCTTGCTTCGCTCTCAGATGCAAAAATGAAAATTGGACCAGCTTCTTTAAACCAAACCAAAAATAGATTAGAAAAATTATTCCATGGCCGGATTGATTTGAATTGGAAGAAATGCCCCGATGCTCACGTTTCTGATTTTATTCTTGACATAGTACGTCCATATGGAATTAAAACAAAAAATTTTAATTCGTACATCCATTTTGATGATTCGGATAGAGATGTTGCTGCAAAATTTCTGGGTGGAATAAAATCGAATGAAGAGAATAAGGTTTTTGGCTTTCATGTCGGTGCCGCCAAGCCGCAAAACCGATGGTCACTACAAAAATATGTCGATGTTATCCGTTCTTTAACAGATTATTACGATTTTGATTTTTATTTCACCGGAAGCAATTCTGATGAAGAGCAGTTAGCTTTTATGAGAAGAGAATTCCCCAATGCCGGATATTTTCTAAACAATACAATCCCACAATTAGCAGCAGTCATTGAGTTAAGCGATCTTTTTATTACAAATGATACCGGAGTAATGCATGTAGCCGGGACAACTTCATCACCTCAGATTTCCATTTTTGGTCCAACTAATCCTTTCAATTGGGCGCCGGTTGGCAAGAATAAGTTTTTCCTTCGCAAATCTGAATTGATTGAAGATGTAGATGTAAAAGATGTAGTTGAGTTGACTAAGTATTTATTAGAGAATTTTAGTAAGTGAACGTAGAAGAAAGACACATCGCCGCACTAGATCTTGGTTCAAATTCCTTCCACTTGATTATCGCAAAAATTATAGATAGTGATCTCAAAATTGTTTATCGCGAAAAACAACAAATGAGAATGAAGGATATTGGTGCTGTGCAAGAGAATTTGATCACATCAAAAAAAATGGAAGAAGCAATTAAATTGCTGCTGCATTTCAAAATTATTGCTAATAAATACTCTGCAAGAATATTAGCCGTAGCAACCAGCTCAATTCGTGAATCTGAAAACAATATTGAATTTATTGATAAAGTATTTGCAGAAACCGGTATTAAAGTTAATGTTATAAACGGAGACGAAGAAGCAGAGCTAGCCTTGATTTCCTTTATTCATTATGCTAATAAACTGCCCACTAGGTATATGTTGTTCGATCTGGGCGGAGGCAGTACCGAATTTATTTTTGTTGAAAACCAAAAAATTGTTAAAAAATTCAGTTTGCCAATTGGTGCGGTAAGACTTACAACCAAATATCCTATCATAAATGAAGGTGATACTGAGGCTATTTCTAATCTCAAACAGATGGTTCGGAATGAATTAACTGAGGTAAGTAAGTTTTTCTCTGAATTTAATTGTGAGAAAACTTATGGAATGGGTGGTACCGTTTCAGCAACATGTGTTTTACTAGAAAGGAATGTTTCCAATAGGAAAGTTGAATACAACAAGTTGCGTGATTATGTGATAGAATACAATAAGTTAAACAAAATTAGCTTGACAGTTTTGAACGCAAAATCAATTGAAGAAAAGAACAAAATTCGTGGTTTGGAAAAATCTAGAGCTGATATAATAACTGCCGGAATTCTAATTCTTGAAGTATTCTTTTCTGAGTTGAATCTCAATAGTATAACTTTCGCTTGGTCCGGTTTGCGAGAGGGGATCATACTCGATGAACTTAATAAAGAGGCAAATCAAACTAGAGCGGAAATTCTATAGTAAACTTGGCACCGCCATCCGTATTGTATGTTAATGTTCCATCCAGTTGTTTAGTTAATTTCTGAATCAAATTAATTCCGAGTGTTTTATTTTTCCCCTCAAAATTTATTGTATCCGGTAAACCATTTCCATTGTCTCTGATGATTAGCTTTATTGTACTTTCAGATTTTCTAACTGAAATACTTACACGCAAATCTTTAAAAGTATCTTCCGGATGACCGTACTTAAATGAATTTGTTATAATCTCATTAATTACTAATCCGCAAGGTATTGCTTTGTCAATGCTAAGTGCTACATCCTCAATATTCACTTCGAAATTGGTCCTATTGATTATTTGGTAGCTCTCCTTCAGATGATTGATAAGATTGTTAATGTATCCTTTTAATTCAACCTCGTTAAGATTTTTTGAGTTATATAAGCTTTCGTGCACCAGTGCCATAGAGCGGACACGATTTTGACTTTCTTGAAGTAGTCCAAGAATTGCAGAATCTTTAACTCCGGTAGCTTGCAGATAGAGAAGAGAACTGATTACTTGTAAGTTGTTTTTTACACGATGATATACTTCTCGTAGTAAAGTTTCTTTTTCAGCCACGGATTCTTGTAACATTTCCAATGCAGATCTTCTTTCTTCTTCGATTACAATTGCAGCACCAAGAATATTAAGAAACTTATAGTCATCTTCAGAAGGCTGCTCATACTTATCAAACACAACACATAAAGAACCTTTTGTAGAATCTCCAAACCTCACCGGAAATCCTAAGTAAGTTTTCATTCCAAAATTTGCTACTAGGGGATCTGTGTGAATATATTTTGTTTGTGTCAAATCAGAAATGAATTTTGTCTCTGTGGTATTCGACTTGATCAAATCTGTACAGATGTGTCCTTCAGCGTTATCCACCGGATTAAAATCTTCTGGAGTGCCCCAATGGCCTACTGAAATTAATTTATCGCCATGGAACTTATTATAAAGTGCTATGCTAGCATTAAGTTCTTGTCCGCAAAGTTGTACAATTTTGTTAATGTTTTTGGAAGGATCGGCTCCAAATTTTAAGAAGTATTCATTTAGCATTTCAAGTCGGTACTGAGCCCTTTTACGATCGTTAATATCTAACCAAATACCAAAGAACTCAACTTTACCATCTTCATATGTTTTGATTGGCGAAATGAAATCCAAAAACCACTTGTATTTATCATCTGCCGTTCGCCATCTATATTCAAGTGTTAAGGTTTTGTTTTCTTTTAGTCTTTCAAATTCATTCAATACAGAAGCTAAATCATCCGGATGAATTCTCTCTCGCCACTTAATTTTTCCGGTGTAGTAATTTTCTTGAGTGAAACCAGTAATAGGTTTTACACTCTCACTTACCCAGCTAACGGGTTCACCTTCTTTATTTGAGTCATTATAAAGAATTATTGGAATAGCTTTAAGTATAGCATTTTGTTTTTCTTCAATCGTCTTTATCTCATCTTCCGATTTCTTTTTTTCCGTTTGATCTAAAGAAATCAAAACAGCTTCGTCAACGGTTCCGTCAGCAGAAATTATTGGACTAACGTAACTTTCCAGATATAAAGGTTTACTAAATTGGTCATATCTATACGAAAAAGAGACCGTCTGTTTATCGGAAAAAACCCTATCCATTAATTCAAGAATTTCATGATGCATGTGTTCGGGATATAATTCCAGAAGGCTATGTCCAACAATTTTATTCTTAACGAAAGGATCCAAGTCTTTATTTATGAATTGAATGATACCTGATTTATCCAAAGTGGAAATTAGTGTCGGTGAATTTTCAATCAGAGCTTTCATTTTTTGTTCTGATGCTAGAAGTTCTTTTGTACGTAAAGCAACTTCCTTTTCTAACTGATTGGAATATTTTCTTTGAGTGTTATAGGAATAAATGAATTTTAGAACGGAGAACAGAAGTATTGCTACACTTCCTGCAAACCACCAAGTTACATAGAAGGGAGGTTTAATCGTTATTAATCCAGATGTGTAGGAATTACTCCAAGAACCGTTTGCCTTTTTTGCCTGAATAGATAGACGATACTCACCGGCATTTAAATTTGTATAACGTGAAGAATTAGATGTACCAAGCGAAAGCCATTCTTTGTCGAATCCGGTAAGTTTCATCCTATAGTAAATTCTTTTTTCATCTTTGAATGAAATTGCTATGACGGAAATTCTGAATGTATTATTTGAGAAGGGAAACACGAGATTTTCTTTTAATGAATATGTAGAATCGCGTATGTCCGAAAGAAAAACATTTTGTATTACTGGAGCTGACTCCGGGACATCATAGTCGGGTTGATAACAAGATAAACCTCTATCAGTTCCAATCCATATTTTTCCACTTGAATCATTTAGCCATGCAAACCGGTTAGTTTCTCTTCCGCTTAGACCATCTTCCATGCTAAATCTTCTAAGTAAAGTCCCGTTCCACCAGAAAACTCCATCATCAGTCCCGAACCAGAAATTTCCTTTCTCATCTTTTTCGATAAAGAAAACTTTTCTATCGATTGTAAATGAACCAAACTTAAATTTCGATACTTTCTTATTCTCGATTAAATAGACCCCGGAATTTTTACCGGCAAGAAAAGAACCATTTTTGTAATCATGTATTGAGTAATAGCTGCCTTGACTATTTTCATTTGTGGCCGGTACAATACTATTATTTTCAAGATTGAACAATCCGCCATTTGATGTGATGTATATTTTCCCATTTGTAGAGAAATAAATTTGGCGGATCATCTGGAATCTTACATCAACTTTTGAGATTTGGATTAGCTTCCCATTTACATATTTGTAAAGTCCGTTTAGCGATCCTATCCACAACTGACCTTTGTTATCAAACTGAACTGCGGTGTAACCGATTTCTCCGTTATTACTGTCAAGTATCCAAGTTAATTTTCCATCTATTGAATATTTCCCTAATCCGGCATATGTAGCCGCAAAATAAATGTTGCCTTGTTTATCACGACAAGCATCCATAACTCTGCCGCTGGAAAAGTTTTTCGGCATTCTGTTTTCGTGATTGAAACTAACATATTTGTCGTTTTTGAATACGGTAAATCCATAATTCTGTCCAAAAAAATATTCGCCTGGGCCAATCTCTTCAATTGAACATACCTCGTTCTCGGCTAAACCATCTTTTCGGAAATAATTTGTGAATGGTGTATTCGTAATTTTATCAACACCGCGCGTTGAAGGAATCCAAATATTATTTTCTCTGTCTATAAAAGCATTAGAACTTCCTTCGGAAGTAAACCCTTTGTCCATTCCTAATGGTTTAATAATGTTTGTGCTTAATTCTAAAAAGAATTTCTCACGATCGTTACCAAAAAAAAGTCTGTTAATTTTATCCGGTACAATAAAATTTCTTCCGAAGGTGGGATAAGTTTTTAGAAAGAAATCTGTTTTCACTAGTACAAATTTTTTTATGTCCAGATCGTAATAACCAATCCAATCCCTTCCTAGTAACCACAATTTATTTATACCATTGTTACTATCTAGTCCGGTTGCTAGGACTAATCTTGACGGAGTATTAAGTACTGAATTAATTGATTCATCAAATGAAAATCCATCAGTAATAAAAGCACCAAAGTGAGTAGAAATGTAGAATTTTCCATTAAACTGGTTTATGGTAGTTGCTCCTTTGCGAAACTGTCTGTGATTTTTGCCTAGGTCACTCCACTTATTGTCCTTAAATAAATAAACAGCGGATTCTGTAGCAGTCATTAAAACCGGCTTTCCATCAACATATTTGATATCAAAAGCAGTATTCAGTTCACTTCTAGTAAGAAAGGGATTTGGCGGAAGTGTGAACCATTTATCGTTTTTATAGAATTGTAAGTTTACTTTTGAAAACTGGGGCAAAGCCCAAATCGTTCCAAGAGCATCATTTTTTAACCTAAAATAATATTCTGTGTTTAGTCCATCTTTTTTCGAAAAGTTTGTCCACGTAGTTCCATCATAAACTGAAATTCCGAATTCGGTTGCAAACCACATTCTACCGGAATTGTCTTGAATTACATCATTAACAACATTTGTAGGCAGCCCATCTTCTATTGTGTAAGTTCGCACAGAGTAGTGTTGTGGAACAATAACTGAGAAAGCAAAAAGGAATGCAATCAAGAAAAAATGCTGACTTAATTTCCGGGTGTTGAACATTCACTTCCTCAGCCTTGAGTATGGTAAACTTTGAAAGAAGATTTTCTTGTCGTAAACTACTAAAACTCATCCAAGTTGTACACTTCCTATGAAAAATAGATTATTGAAATTAAACTCAATAGTTAAACAGTTATTTTGCATTTAGAACTCGCTTCTTTATATTTGCTCGTCAATTTTAGAATAACGGTATGAGCCAAAAACCTTCTGTTTACATTAAAGACTTAAAAAACCACGTTGGGGAAGAAGTTACCCTAAAAGGCTGGTTGTATAATAAGAGATCGAGCGGAAAGCTTAAATTTTTGATTTTACGCGATGGAAGCGGTTATGTTCAGTGCGTTGTGTTCAAAGGTAACGTTTCGGAAGAGTTATTTGAAGCTGCCGAGAAACTTACCCAAGAATCATCCTTCGAAGTAAAAGGAAAAGTAAAATCAGAACCGCGCTCAGTTGGCGGATTTGAGCTTGACGTGATTGACATGAAAACAATTTCGATTGCTCATGAGTATCCAATTACTCCCAAAGAGCACGGAATTGAATTCTTGATCGATAACCGACATCTTTGGGTTCGTTCAAAGAGACAAGTAGCCATCCTAAAAATCCGCGCTCGTGTAGTAAAAGCGATCAGAGATTTCTTTGATTCTCGCGGATTTGTTCTTTTTGATCCTCCAATTATAACTCCTAATGCTTGCGAAGGAACATCCACACTTTTCGAAATGGAATATTTCGATCTTGGGAAAGCCTATTTAACACAGAGCGGACAGCTTTACGAAGAGAGCGGCGCGTTTGCTCTTGGCAAGGTTTATTCATTCGGTCCTACTTTCCGTGCTGAAAAATCGAAAACACGAAGACATTTAACAGAATTTTGGATGGTTGAGCCGGAAATGGCTTTCTATGATTTAGATGATGATATGGCTTTGGCAGAAGAATTTATTGAATACATTGTTCAGACAGTTTTAACAGATTGTCCGGAAGAATTAAAAGATTTGGAACGTGACGTAACAAAACTTGAAACTATAAAAAGACCTTTCCCGAGAATTTCTTATACGGAAGCTGTTGAAATCCTCAAGAGAAAAGGTGTTGACTTTGAATGGGGCAACGATCTCGGCGGTGCTGATGAAACCATAATCGGAGAAGAATTTGACCGACCGGTAATGATTCATCGTTATCCCTCAGAAGTAAAAGCATTTTATATGAAGCGAGATCCGGAAAATCCAAAAGTTGCTTTAGCTGTTGATGTAATTGCACCGGAAGGTTACGGCGAAATTATTGGTGGAAGCCAGCGTGAAGATAATTTGGATTTTCTTTTAGAGAGAATTAAAGAGCATAATTTGCCGCAATCATTTTTTGAATGGTATCTGGATTTGAGAAGATTTGGTTCTGTACCACACGCCGGTTTTGGATTGGGATTGGAGAGAACTGTTAGCTGGATTTGCGGATTAGAACATTTGCGCGAAGCCATTCCGTTTCCAAGAATGATTTATAGGAATACTCCTTAATGAACATTCAACTTATTCTATTTTTTGTTTTAGCATCTGTTGCTGCGGTTACTGCCGTAATGATGATTACAAGAAAGAATGCAGTGATAAGCGCTGTTTTTCTTGTTCTTAATTTCTTTTCTCTTGCCGGATTATATTTACTTCTTAACGCGCAGTTTATTGCTGTAGTACAAGTTATTGTTTACGCCGGCGCAATCATGGTTTTATTCCTTTTTGTACTTATGCTTCTCAATACGGAAACAGAACACAAACTCTTTGTTGATAAAAGGGGAATTAAGTTTTTCGCTATTCTGGTTTCTGCATTCGTTTTTGTTCAATTGGCATTTCTAATTTTCAAAGGAAACCCAACCCGAACACTCACTCCAGATGAAGCGGCTAGTATTAATTCGGGTACAATTCAAACAATAGGTCACGAACTTTACACTAACTATATAATTCCTTTTGAAGTAGCCGGTTTCTTACTGCTGGCAACTACAATTGGCGCATTAGTTTTAGCCAAGAAAAAATTCGAGTAAAAGATGTCAACAGTCCCAATGGAATATTATCTGGTTTTAAGCGCGTTCATGTTTTGTGTAGGCGTTGCCGGCGTTTTAATCAGACGAAACGCTATAGTGGTTTTTATGAGTATCGAACTTATGTTAAACTCGGCTAACTTAACTCTTGTTACTTTTTCTTCTTATCTGGGAAATCCAATTGGTCAAGTTTTTGTGTTTTTTGTTATGACGGTAGCAGCAGCAGAAGCAGCAGTAGGATTGGCAATAATTATTGCAATCTTCAGAAATAAACTAACAGTCAACATTGACGATATAAACATTTTCAAGTGGTAATGATAAATCTAATATACCTCACAGTTCTATTGCCGCTGATCGGATTTCTGATTAACGGATTGTTCGGTCGAAAGATTAAGAACGAAAAAATCATCGGTACTATCGGCGCCGCTTCAGTCGGAATTTCATTTCTGATTGTGCTTGGCGCATTTATTCAAACTGTTGCTTTGCCGGTTGATCAAAGATCAAATACAGTTGAGCTTTTTACTTGGCTTAGTGTTGGCGGACTAAACGTAAAATTCGCGTATCTGGTTGATCAATTGTCTTTAACAATGGCATTAATTGTAACTGGCGTGGGTTTCTTGATCCACGTTTACTCAATCGGTTATATGCATGGAGATAAAGGATTCTGGAGATTTTTTGCATATTTAAATCTCTTCATCTTTGCCATGATGAATTTAATTCTCGGCGACAACTTCGTTGTTTTATTCTTGGGCTGGGAAGGAGTGGGACTTTGTTCTTACTTACTAATTGGTTTTTGGTACGATAGAAATTTTGAAAAAGGAACAACATCTCAAGCAGCTAAAAAAGCTTTTGTTGTAAACAGAATAGGTGATTTTGGCTTCCTACTTGGAATGTTCTTAATCTACATGACTTTCGACTCACTCAACTTCAAAGAAGTTTTATCTAAGGCAACTACATTTCCGGTTACAGAAGCTACTTTTGGATTAATTGCAATTTTCTTGTTTATCGGCGCTACCGGTAAATCTGCACAGATCCCTTTGTTTGTTTGGCTGCCGGACGCGATGGCGGGTCCAACGCCGGTTTCAGCATTAATACATGCGGCTACAATGGTTACTGCCGGCGTTTATATGGTTAGCCGCACTTCAATCATCTTTGCAAGCGCACCGGCAGTTATGATGGTTGTTGCCGTTGTTGGATTGCTAACGGCAATAATGGCTGCATCAATCGGTCTTGTTCAGAACGATATTAAAAAAGTTTTGGCTTACTCTACTGTAAGTCAGTTAGGTTACATGTTTTTAGCTGCGGGAATGGGAGCGTTCAGCGCTTCAATTTTTCATGTAATGACTCACGCTTTCTTCAAAGCACTTTTATTCCTCGGTGCTGGTTCTGTTATTCACGGAATGCATGATGAACAAAATATTCAAAAGTATGGCGGCTTAAAAAAGTACATGCCTAAAACATACATTACATTTTTCGTCGCTACGCTTGCTATTGCGGGCGTCCCGGGACTTTCCGGCTTCTTCAGCAAAGATGAAATTCTATGGAGTGCCTACGCAAACGGAGGATTCATTTTCTGGCTGGTAGGAATGATTACTGCGATGATGACAGCTTTTTACATGTTCCGTTTACTATCTTTAACGTTTTATGGAAATGAAAGATTCGATCACCACCATGTTCATCCGCATGAATCACCAGCATTGATGACTATTCCATTAATGATACTTGCTTTCTTATCTATTGTTGGTGGTTACATTGGTTTGCCGAAAGTATTTGTTGGCGAGCATGGAAATTTATTTGAAAGCTGGCTGGAACCGATATATGAACCGGCAATGCACAAGCTTGCTCACTTTGGTTCGCATTCACACTTCGAAGAAATTATGCTAATGGCTGTTTCAATTGCTCTGGCATTAAGCGCAATTTATTTCGCAATTCATGTTTATAATAAGAAACCACAAATTGCTGAAAATGTGTCGGCCAAGTTCAAAGGTTTTTACAATCTGCTTCTCAATAAATATTTTATTGATGAGGCTTACGAAGCAGTAGTAGTACAGCCAATTCAAAAGGGAAGCGACAAGCTGCTCTGGAAATATGCTGATGTAAAAATAATTGATGGTGCTGTAAACGGTTTGGCTAATTTGATCGAAAAACTTTCGGGAGTAATTCGTAAAATTCAAACCGGTGCAACTCATTCATATGCTGTTATAATGATGGTTGGAATTGCAGCCGCATTATTTTGGCTAATACTAAGTTTATAAAATCAATCAAATAAAATGATTACAAGCGAAATTTTAACATATTTACTTTTAACGCCAATCATCACCAGTGTTCTTGTTTTGTTCTTTAAGAATGATCAAGTAAAACTGATACGCTGGTTCGGCTTCGGTTCTTCTTTGTTCGCATTTGTTGTTTCCTTAATTGCATACAAGCAGTTCGATCAAACGAATCCACTTTTCCAATTAACTCATCATGTAGTTTGGATAAAGAGTCTAAATGTTTCTTATTCTGTTGGCGTGGATGGAATTTCCATGCTGCTTATTCTACTCACAACATTTTTAACACCGTTGACATTTCTATCTACTTGGAAGGCTATTGAGAAAAATGTAAGAATGTTTACTTTTTCAATGCTCTTTCTAGAAGCGGGTATGCTTGGTGTTTTCATGTCGCTTGATGTGTTCCTATTCTACATTTTCTGGGAAGCAATGCTCATCCCGATGTACTTTATCATAGGAATTTGGGGCGGTGAGAGAAGAATCTATGCGTCAGTAAAGTTTTTCATTTTTACTATGTTTGGAAGTTTACTCATGCTGGTTGCAATAATCTGGTTAGCAGTTTATTCTGCTTCAATAACCGGATTCTTTACAACTAATTTGATTGATTTGTACAAAGTAGGTCCGACAGTACCGCATCAGATTCAAGCATGGATGTTTGGCGCTTTCTTTCTAAGTTTTGCAATTAAGGTTCCATTGTTTCCTCTTCACACTTGGCTTCCCGATGCTCACGTTGAAGCGCCAACTGCCGGTTCGGTAATACTTGCCGGAGTTCTTCTTAAGATGGGAACTTATGGCTTATTAAGGTTCTGCTTGCCTTTATTCCCTCAGTCTGCAATTGAATACGCTCCTATAATCTCTGTGTTTGCTGTTATTGGAATTATTTATGGTGCATTGGTTTCGATGGTTCAAACAGATATGAAAAAGCTTGTTGCTTATTCTTCTGTTTCTCACTTAGGTTTTGTTGTACTTGGCATTTTTGCTATGACAATTGAATCGGTGCAAGGCGCGGTGATACAAATGATCAATCACGGACTTTCTACCGGAGCATTATTCCTTTTGGTTGGAATTGCATATGAAAGAACCCACAGACGTGATATTGCTTTCTATGGTGGAATTGCTAAGCTAGTGCCAGTTTATTCTACATTCTTGATGATTGCGATTCTCTCTTCAGTTGGTTTACCCGGATTAAACGGCTTCATTGGTGAATTTTTGATTTTACTTGGCACTTATAAATCTTCTGTGTTAGGCAGTGCTTGGTTTTCAGTATTTGCGGCTTCCGGAGTAATATTTGCAGCAGTGTATTTGTTATGGATGTACCAACGTGTCGTATTTGGAAAAGTTACAAATCACGAGTTGGAACATGAATTAACAGATATGAATACACGAGAAATTTTAATTCTCATCCCAATTTTTGTTTTTGTTTTATGGATTGGAATTTACCCTAGTACTTTTTTGAAAATGACCGAACTTTCCGTTCAAACAGTTTTGCAGCAAGTTTCTGCATATTCTGTAAACATAATAAAGTAATAAATTGAAAAGATATGCCAGCAAATAATTTTGAATACTATCTTTTAATGCCTTACATCGTAATTGGTGTTGGAATCATTCTCTCTGTCATCTTAGAAATCAGTTCTAAGAAAAGTAAAGAATATCTCCCATGGTTCTCCGCAATGTTATTTGTCGGTACTGCCATTTATTCAATTCTTAATGTGAACCAAAGCTTTGTACTTTTCAGCGGAATGCTGGAAGTTGGTGGAAAGTCTGCAATATTTAATACTCTTTTTAATCTAAGTGCCGCGCTTATAGTCATTTCATCAATAGACTATCTAAAAAAATACGAAGCAAATTTCGGCGAGTATTATATTCTAATTCAATCATCTGTTTTAGGTATGATGGTTATGGCCAGTGCTCGAGATATTTTCATGGTATTTATGGGTCTGGAATTGATGTCAATCTGTTTTTATGTGCTAGCCGGAATCAACAGAAAGAAGGCTTCTGCAAACGAAGCGTCTTTGAAATACTTTTTACTCGGTGCTTTTGCTACCGGATTCATTGTGTACGGTATTGCATTAATATATGGTACAACCGGAACCACGAGCATTCAGAACTTGGTGGAAAATTTTGTCGGCTATAGCTCAAATATTCTTTTTGTATTAGGCATGATTCTGTTTTTTATTGGCTTCAGTTTCAAAATTGCTACTGTTCCGTTTCATATGTGGGTCCCGGATGTTTACCAAGGCTCTGCTACTACTGTAACCGGATTAATGTCTACAGCCGGCAAAGCTGCTGCATTCAGTGTGTTTATTATTATGCTCAATGCTGTAGTAAGTTATGGTGCGCCTCACTTTTTCAAATCATATTTTGCTGTAATAGCAGCTCTATCAATGGTAATAGGAAGTATTATTGCAATCTCGCAAGATAATATGAAGAGAATGCTCGCATATTCTTCTATTTCGCATGCCGGTTACATGGCAATAGGATTAGCCGCCGGAAATAAATTTAGCATTGCCGGAATTATTTTCTATTTAGCAGCTTATGCATTTATGAACATAGGTGCGTTCTCAGTAATTTCGATTGTTGAAGGTAAAGATGATTCAAGAATCGGAATTAAATCATTTGCCGGTTTGCAAAGTAAAAGCCCATTCTTAGCGGCAATGATTTCACTTTTCATGTTTGCTCTAGCGGGTATTCCTCCACTGGCTGGCTTTTTTGGTAAGTACTATGTTTTCTTTGGTGCAATTCAAGCAGATTTAACATGGCTTGCAATTGTCGGCGTTCTTTCAAGTGTGATTAGTGTATACTTCTACATCAGAGTTGTTGTTTATGTTTACTTTAAAAATTCGGAAGAGGAATTTGAGATTGAATCTTCAGTTGGAACATATACAGCAATTATAGTTAGTGCAGCGCTTGTTTTAATACTTGGTTTCTTCCCGGATATTTTACTTGGCATAATTACTTCATCAATTAAATAATTGCTGTACAGCTAAAGTCGATCCGGTTCTTATCGCTTCTTATTTTAAACATTTCTTTCTTATTTTATAGCAACAAACAAATCACATAAGATGATACCATTATATTCAGCTAAGCAAGTTAGAGATGCCGATGTTTATGCAATCAACAAATTGGGCATATCGCCAATTGTTCTAATGGAAAACGCTGCTCGAAGTATCTATGATTTTACTGTTGAGTACTCAGAATACTTCCAAAATAAAAACGTTGGTATAGTTTGCGGCAAAGGAAATAATGGAGGAGATGGGTTTGCACTTGCTCGTCACTTGCTCATCAATGATTTCGAAGTCGTTTTAGTATTTCTCGGTAAAGAGAATGATTTGAAAGGTGAAGCTTTAGATAATTATAGAATTGTTAATAATTTCCTTAAAGATTATCCCAAAAGTAAACTGATACATTTCAAGTCTTTGAAAGATATTAACAAGCTTAGAAATTGCGGGGTAATTGTTGATGCTATTCTTGGAACGGGTAGTAAAGGAGAATTAAATGAACCATTTTCTGCTATCATCAAATCCTTAAACTCTTACGACGCTTTCAAGATTGCTGTTGATGTTCCAACCGGACTTGATTTGGAAACATCAACCGGTGAAGTAGTATTTCAAGCTAATCTGACGATAACGTTGAGTGAATACAAAACCGGATTGTTCTACCATAAAGGATTTATTAATTCCGGTGAAGTTAGAAAAGGATCGATCGGCATTGGGAATAGATATTATGATTTGCTGACTACAAAAGATTTTATGGTTGAACCGAGTGATGCTTTAATTGGTCTACCTAAGAAAGCGATTAATTCACATAAATATTCTGCCGGTAAAGTTTTTGTTATTGCCGGTAGCGGTGCATATCCCGGTGCGGCTTGTTTTACAGCAAATGCAGTTCAATGTAGCGGTGCCGGTGCATGTTTTCTGGCTTTTCCTAAGTCGGTTAAGCAAGTAGCACAAAAGAAACTTGACACGGCAATTGTGATTCCTTATAACGATAATAAATCCGAGCATCTTAGAGAATCTAATCTTCCGGACTTAGAAGAAAGAATTAAATGGGCAGATGTTTTAGTTTTAGGTCCCGGACTTGGTAGGGAAGAAGAAACATTAAATACAGTAAGAATTATTATTGATCAGTATAAAAGTAAGTATATGGTGATTGATGCGAACGCGCTTTATGCACTTGGAAATAATTTGTACAAAACAATTAGTATGAAGAATAAAGTTCTAACTCCGCATCATAAAGAATTTGCCGACTTGCTCGGAATTGATCTGAATGAACTTGAAAGTGATTTAACTGGTTATGGAAAGGAATTTTCGGTAGAGAATAATTGTTGGCTCGTGCTAAAAGGAGCTCCAACATTAGTATTCACTCCAAAAGGAGAAATGCTGATTAACTCTGCCGGTAATCCGGGCATGGCAAAATTTGGCACCGGCGATGCACTTACCGGAATCATTGCCGGATTCATTGCGCAATCAAAAGAAATTAACAATACACTGATTTCGGCAGTTTATCTTCATAGTTTAGCTGCGGATTTATTAGTAAATAAAAAAACAGAATTCTCATTCACAGCAAACGATATAATAGAAGAACTGCCTAATGCAATCAAATACATTCGCGAATCAGTTGTATAGTACTCTGCAAAAACATAAAGTTTATTTGGTCTATTTACCTCTAGTGATATACTGGATAATAATCTTTCTTGCGACTTCAATTCCTACTGATGCAATGCCGCAGTTATTTAAAGCTCAGGATAAGTTAGAACACTTTGCCGCATATTTTATTCTGGAGATTCTGCTTGCACTAACATTTCATTTCCAGAATAAATTTCCTCGTGCTAAGAAAAATCCGATTGCGTTCTCACTACTTTTTCTTAGCCTCTATGCGGCTGTGGATGAGATTCATCAATATTTTATTCCGGGTAGATATGCGGACGTTTTAGATTGGGCTGCAGATGTAATTGGTGGAATGATGGCAATCTTCATCGTCTTAACATTCCTTAAAAAGACGTCAGCCATGCAAAAAAGTAAGGTATAATTTTGTCTCTTAAGTTCAATTCAAAACTCAGTATATTTGCCAAAAATAATTATGAGGGAAAAATGCGATTTGTTTTATTCTTGATTCTTATTTCTATGGTAGGTGTTGTATTTCCGCAGAGTCAAAAAATTAGTCTCAATCTTGAACAAGCAGTAAAGATTGCCTTAGAGAATAATCACGACATTAAACAAGCTCGACTTGATAAAGCTAAAGCCGAAGAAAAAGTTAGACAAACATTTGGTGAATCAGTACTGCCATCAATAGAGGGAACTGCATCTTATTCAAGAGCTATAAAGCGTCCGGCTTTTTTTCTAGAAACTCCACTTTTTAGCGGAACATTTCCTTCCGGAACAAATAACACATTAGTTGCCGGAATTCAATTAGATCAGCCGCTTGCAACCGGGGCAATGTTTCTTGCAACAAAGATTTCTGAAACTTACAGTGAACTTGCTTCTCTGGCTCAGCAGTATTCTGAATCGGAATTGGTGATGAAGGTTAAGGATAGCTATTACACTTATTTATTAGCACAAGAGTATATCAAATTAGCTGAGCTTCAACTTAAACGAGCAGAAGAAAATCTGAAGAATACAAAGTCTATGTATTCTGTTGGACGCGTATCGGAGTATGATCAGATTCGCTCGAATGTGCAGTTTCAGAACAGCATTCCGGTATTAACTGAAGCTAAAAATCAGCTTGCGTTAGCCGAGAATAATTTGAAAATTCTTCTCGGCTTGGACTTGAACAACGAATTGGTAATTAATGATCATCTTACCTTACATAAAGTTGATTTACTAAAAGAAAACGAGGGCATTGCTAAATTGAACGAATCTAACAGTCTACTTAAGCAATCGTTCACACAAACAAAGTTAAATGAACTGTCGACTTCATATCAATATTCTCAGCATTATCCGGAATTACGCGCATTTGGCAATTGGCAGATGCAATCCCAAGAGAATGATGATCGCTCTTTTACAAATTGGCGCTTCATTAACTCAATCACAATTGGTCTAAATCTCCGTGTACCGATATTCAAAGGGTTTTCTATTGACTCAAAATACGAGCAAGCCAAAATTGATTACGATAAATCTCTGGAAGCACTAGCAAAAACTAAAAAGGAATTACATAAAGATTACGAGAATACAATTCTATCAATTCAAAAAGCACTCGATCAGATAGAATCATATCAAAGTTCCGTTGATGAAACAGAGAGAGGATATCAAATTGCACTTAAGCGATATTCTTCCGGTCTCTCATCTCAGATAGAAATTACAGACGCATTATTGCTGGCTTCTCAAGCAAAGTATAATTACGCTAATTCAGTTTATACTTATAATGTTTTACTTGCCAGACTGGATCTTCTGCTTGGTAAATCGATGGCAGAGATAATCAACTAATTAAATGCAGACAATAAACGCCATAGAAATTAATGATTTGAAGTTTAGCTATTCCAGCAAAACTGATTCTTTAACATATTTTAATTTGTCTATTGATTCATTGAGCATTCCGGAAGGTGAGTTTGTCAGTATCCTCGGACCAAATGGCTGTGGCAAATCTACTTTGCTCAGACTTGTAGCAAACTTGCTAGCTATTCAGCATGGTACAATCTCAATCTTTGGAAAGTCCATTCAGAACAAATCGGGAATTAGTTTTGCTAAAACAATCTCTTATGTTCCACAAATGAATTATTCTATTTTCCCATATTCTGTTTATGAAATTGTAATGATGGGTAGAACACCATATTTGAATTTACTTGGTTTCGAGAAAAGTGAAGACAGAAAAATTGTTAATAATGCACTAGCTCAGTTGGAAGTTGAACACTTGGCTAACAAAGGGATAAATGAAATATCGGGCGGGGAAGCACAGCGTGTTTTTATTGCAAGAGCTTTGGCCCAAGACTCAAAAATTATTTTGCTGGATGAACCTAATTCACACTTAGATATTGAACATCAAATCTCGATATTCGAGCTGCTCAGAAATGTGAACCGTGATAATGGTAAAACGATAATTACAGTTTCTCACGATTTGAACCTTGTTGGAATATATTCTAATCGTGTTGTTGTAATGAATGCCGGAACAATTACACTTGACGGAGATAGAAAAACTGTGCTTACAAAAGAGAATATCAAGCGCAGTTTTAATGTTGAAGCAGAAGTAATTAATGGTGCAAGTGATTCAATGAATGTTTTGGTTAATCCGGTTAATTGATCCATGAAAAGAAGACAAACATCCGGCAATTCTAAGAACGGACTAATTCTTTCCGGAATACTGGCTTTATTGTATTTAGTCTCTCTCATCTATATGAAATACTATCTCAACGGAATTTCAACCAGAGAAATTCGATTCGATTATATTGGTAACGTACTAAATATTCTTACCACATTAGTTTTGTTAATAGGAATAATCATCACGTTCTTTATTAAAAAACTATTTGATACTAAGAAGATACTTTTTATAAACACAGTTCTAGTTTTATCGCTTATTCTTCTTCTCGCTGTTTGGTTGATTGCCAAGCTCAATTATTTGCAGACCGAACAATTGGTATTCAATTTTCCTCTAAGAAAAGTTTATATGGGTGCTTCATATATACTAAGTTATTTCGCGCAATTCTATGTCCTAAATTATTTGTGGGGATGGATTCTAAAAAGTGATTCGCTTTTGGAATTGAGAACTTTTATAAGATCGGTGGTTGGAATTGCATTACTATTAATCTTCAGTTTGATATTTGTTTGGAATGTGCGGGCATTTTCTCAATCTAGAATTCAAAATCAATCTTTCCAATATGGCTGCATTCCCGGCGCTGCCGTATACAGCAAAGGAAAACCAAGCCCAATCTTTGAAGGAAGAATAAGGAAGGCTCTAGAACTTTACAGAAAAGGGAACATCAAAAAAATTATTCTTACTGGGGGCAGAGCTCCGGGCGAAATGACCGAAGCTGAAGCAGCTAAAAAGTTTCTAATAAATCTTGGCGTAGCTAAAAAAAATATTGTAATTGAAAACCGTTCCTCAACTACTACTGAACAGATCCAATATTTAAGAAAAAGTTTCAACTCACAAACTTCTTCAGACTCTGTTTTAATAGTTTCCGATGGATTTCATTTATCCAGAATTACTCAATTAGCAAAATTCTTCCGTGTGAATTCTTTGGGAGTATCGTCGGATTACTCATTATCTTTCGAAAAAACGATTTTTTACAGAACAAGGGAAAGCATAGCGCTTCTTCTGTTCTGGCTTTTTGCAATCTAGCAAGAAATTTGAAGTTTATTTGTTCCCTAGGTTCGTTTTACTTAATTTTTGACCCGAAAATAGAAGAAAAGTGTTTTTTGAAATCACTCTTAATATACTTGCAGCTAAAACCTTGGAATAATGAAGACAAATAGACGAATACTGAGAGAAAAAGTACTTCAAGTTCTTTACGCATATGAGCTTAACGGAGACGGATTAACTATTCTGATGAATGGAATATTAGCAGATATAACAAACCAAGCCGACTTAGAATTTGCCAAGCAACTCGTTAATAAAGTAGTAGCCAACAAAAAAACCTTAGAAGTAGAAATCCATTCGAAAGTGGCTAACTGGGAAATGGATAGAATTGCTTTAATCGATAAACTTCTTTTGCAAATTGGTATAACAGAGCTACGCTACTTTCCAGATATTCCCCCAAAAGTATCTATAAATGAAGTAATTGAAATTGCTAAAGATTACTCAACTTCCAACAGCGGTAAGTTTATTAATGGTATTCTCGATGCTATTCTTTCCGAATTAAAAGAGAGTGGTAACCTTAACAAAACCGGCAGAGGTTTGATTGGGGAATCTTTACCCAAAAAAAATATCGAAGATTAGAGAACTGGATAAGTTCAAAGTCTTTATTTGGACTCTCTTTGACTTCGCAAACACATCTTATTCAATCGTTGTTGTAACATTTCTATACGCTGTCTATTTTAAACAAACTGTGGTTGGTGGAGAACCAATCGGCGATTTCTACTGGAGTATTGGCACAAGTCTTTCAATGCTTATAACAGCATTTATTTCTCCAATACTCGGCGCTGTGGCAGATCATTCTGTAGGAAAGAAACGGTTCCTACTTTTATTTACTTTACTTTGTATCATCTCTACTTCTTTGCTCTTTTATGTTCAAGCTGGAGATATATTTTTAGGAATTTTACTATTTGTTCTTGCCAATATTGGATTTGAAGCCGGATTAGTTTTCTACGATTCTTTTCTTCCGGAAATAACCGCTCCGAAGAATTTCGGCCGCGTTAGCGGTTACGGATTTGCAATGGGTTATCTTGGTTCTCTAACAACGCTGGCTATCGTCTATCCATTCATCTCCAAAGAGATGATAAAAGAGACATTCCCAATTGCCGCGTTAATCTTTTTAGTTTTCAGTTTACCTCTTTTTTTCTTTTTAAAAGACACGCGGAAGAAAAGGGAATCGGACGAATCCTTTTTAATGATTGGCTTGTCTAGAGTATTTAATACAATTACAAATCTTAAGAACTATAAAAACCTATCATTATTTCTTCTCTCATTTTTCATTTATATAGAAGGGGTAAACACAGTTATATTTTTTTCCGGCAATTACGCTATCACAACCCTTCACTTTTCTCTAACACAACTGATAATATTTTTCATTATAGTTCAGTCAACAGCAATTGTGGGTTCGCTTCTTTTTGGCTTTATCGCCGATTCACATGGACAGAAAAAATCACTTGTAATTTCTCTCTATGTATGGATACTAACTATTTTATTTGCCTATTTAACAAGTGATCAAAACGGGTTTTTAACTAAGTTTTTTGCGGAATTTTTCAATACCAGCATAGTCGATGTAGAGAAAAACAGTTTCTATGTAGTGGGCTTATTAGCCGGAAGTGTAATGGGGGCTACTCAATCTACAAGCAGAAGTTTGATGTCTAAGCTTACTCCGTTTGATAAGAAAACTGAGTTCTTTGGCTTTTATTCTTTTTTTGGAAAGAGTTCCGCAATTATTGGCCCGCTTGTATTCGGCTATGTTAGTTATATTTCCGGCACTCAACGACTTGCAATTTTAACAATAGGGATATTCTTTGTTCTTGGAATTGCAGTTTTAAGATTTGTGAAGGATAGTTAGATTTTCTTACTTGATGATGGGGAATATTTGAGTGTAACAGCAATTAATATAATACTTATTATCAGCCAGATTAGGCTAACTACAATTTGATCAACTCCTAAAGCACCAGCAAGAATTGAAGCATCGCTGGCAAATTCGCTGCTAAGCATATCTTCCTTTAAATCAATTAAAACGTATATCGCGCTAACAAGAGCAAGTGATTTTACAATTAGTTTCACTAAAAGTATTTTAGAAAATAATCCGGATACTATAAGTATGGCTATCGTTATTAAGCCAATTGTAATAAACTCCAAGGTAGGTAAACTGATAACAAGAATTAGAAGAAGAACCGCTGCAACAGAAAAGTAAATGTACTTACGGATATTTTTTAGTTCGGAACCGTAATAGAGAAGCAGTCCAAAAAACAAACTGCCTAAATAGCCGGAACTAGCTATTAATATATCATTACCTCCAGTCGCGATGATTTTACCTCCAAGATCGAACCCGATTGAGATTTCCGAGATACTTCCACCCGATATTAGTATTGCAAGCGCATGGGAAGCTTCATGCATAAACACAACAAATAGTTTTATAGGAAATACAAACAAAGTGTCCCATAACAAAAAGGATATAGCAACAATCAAGATTACAAGCCCAAATTCTGCAGCTTTCGAATTATTTTTAGGTCTCTCTTTCATACTTGCCAATTAGGTATACCAAAATAAATAATTATCTTGAATTAGAATTCCACATGGTTTAATTTTGTTTTACGCGGGCGTAACTCAGTGGTAGAGTGTTAGCTTCCCAAGCTGAAAGTCGCGGGTTCAAGTCCCGTCGCCCGCTCAAATAAAGAGAAAAAGTTTTCAAAAAAATTTTACTTTGCTTGTATCTTAACGGCAAAAATTCTATAATTGAGCCGCAAAATTTTGGTCTTTAGTTATTGGGAGTTTAGCTCAGCTGGTTCAGAGCATCTGCCTTACAAGCAGAGGGTCATTGGTTCGAATCCATTAACTCCCACAACACAAAATAACCCCGAAGAGATTTGGGGTTTTTTATTTCTTGTCACGTCCTGAAAAAAGTTGACTACTGAAAAAGAAAAAGCAGGAGTCAAGCAATGCAAACAAGAATAATGAGCCCCTATCAATCAAAGTATAGTCAAGCGTTCAAAGTGCAATTAGTACGG
>Ga0172380_10001393_pt1 | contig 41572 bp, 39 predicted proteins | sample Leawe162metaG_FD_119747 | JGI IMG/M metagenome (GOLD analysis project Ga0172380, IMG submission 119747) | Leachate microbial communities from a municipal landfill in Southern Ontario, Canada - Leachate well 162 metaG | ecosystem: Engineered > Solid waste > Landfill > Unclassified | place...
AGCAGCGGTTTTAGGCACACGACTATTCTAGAAGCTCTCGATCTCCCGCACCACAGGCTAGAAGCCCGTATTTTTAGATCAGTAAAACTTAACGTCTATTACGCTATCTAGTGAATATTTACAAAAAAAATGACTGAACAGTAAACCTAGTAAGCCTTTTGAGCTCACTAGGTTTACCGCCCGTCATTAATCTAGCTTGCCAGATGCCACAGTTACATTGGCAGTATCTTTGGCGCGATCCCGCTGCTAGCAACAGCGCTGTTTACTGTGGATGCAAATCGAGCACCTTCTGCCTCACTTGAGCAATATCCATAGTCGGATCAGCCTCAAGCAGACTGGCAACAAGGGCCGTAACTTCCGCAATGCGAAAGCTAATCGGACCGCCACCAGCGAGCTTGACCTCAGGCTTAGCAATGCCGTTGACCGTGCATTTGCCATAAGAGCCCGTTCGCAAGCCAACCGCAATCACCTGAGAAAGACAAGCCGGTTCTGATATCGCGTCGGCATCATAGTGGTCGAAGAAGCAAGCATCCTCCCCTTGCGCAACGAAAATGTCGAAGCGCGTGGGCGTAAAGACAGAGCTTTCCACTGAAGTCGCAGCAGAGACCTGAGCCGAAAGATCCCGTACAGACCCAGCCGGAGCCGACGCAGGTGTGATAGAAAATTCGAAGTTGCCTTCGCCTTCCAGCACGAACGTCAGCTGCTGACGATCATTCCAGATGTTCCGGGGTATCAAGCGCCCTTGATGCTGAGCCACTTCACGACCGTTCATCTTCACCAGCAAATGCCAATGGCAATGCTCCGCATTACTGGAAACATTACGGTCCACCCAGAGATTGTATACCGAGGTGCAGCCCTGGTAGCCATGCACGACAGTATTATCGCTGGCAGTAAACGAGCAGTGAATGCCACGTTTGTCACCAGGACCGGTGGCAGCAACGAGCACATGACCTGCCAGATTCTGACCCGAGGCCATCTCATCAGCAGAGCCACCTGACTTGCCAGAGCCAACTGCTGAAGCGAGCTTGAAGCTCTCCCAACCGCTGCCATCTTGGGCATGACTGTAGCCACCAAACGAGAGGTTGGCCACGCTGGTGAAGCCCCTGTTTGCACAGAGTTGCCTGGCCCAGAGATAGGCTTCAACCCAGCCGTCAGCAACGACTTGGCCGTTCGACCAGCGCGTGCGAAACAAAGTACCAGCATCGTCAAATGCTCGCACCAGAACGAAGGCACAATCGGGCTTCCGGTGAAGGAGGCCGCGCAGAACGATGCTGCCATGCTTGAGCGGGTCAGCACAAAGCTTCTGCAAGACAAACTGAGCCTGGTCGCCCTTAATCAGTGGTGCGCCGGTTACCGCGATTCCACTGTTCAAATCGTAAAAGCCAATCAGGTTTTTCACCCAGCCCACAACTTCTTGAGAGAACCCACTGTCGATAACGATGACAGCGTTCTTAATTGACATACGTTAACCTCCTTGTTGTTCTTGTTATTTGAGGAAGAGCAGAAGGGCGCCCGGCAAAAGCCGTCCGCCCTTCTGTCTAAGGTCATTGAGTTGGTACGCTGGTCTTAACGCCTTACTCGCCAGCGTTTGCTCACTTGCCCATCCAGACCAAATGGTCCGAATACGAAATCAGCCGACACGAGGGCCCAACAGGCATGGGATGCTCGCGACAGACCAAGCGACCGCGCAGGCTGCGAATCATCGCCGACGCTTGCTTGGCCAGCTCGACGGTGCGCTTGTAGCGCCCAGCCGAAAGGCTGTTGTTGGCGTCACGGAACATGGCGCAAGCAGCCTCGAAACGAGTCAGCGTCTCGCCGTCGCAGCGTTCCTTGATGACGTTGATCTTGTGGAACTCGACGTCGTCGTAGGCGGCGTTCATCGCTTCACGCACCCGCGGAGCCATGTGGCTGCGGTACATGGAGACGATGAGAAAGGCGAGAGCACCGACGACCACAAAGGCGCAGAGCACCAGAAAAAACACCATTCGAATATCGAACATAAAACTCCTTCTAAGTAACAAATTGGAATTGAAGGGAACCTGGGCGGAAACCAGAACCAGCGCAAGAGCTGGTTCTAGCTAGTAGCGCTAGTTCCAGGGGTTGATGGTCTGCTTCGTGCGCACGTTGTAAACCATGGCGTCACCGCCAACGGTATCAGCGTAGCCGACCCAGTGCGAAGCCTCAGCCTTGGCCTCAGCTAAAGTCAGATACGGTCCAGGAGGAGGTGTGGAGCCGTCGCCTTCTTCAAAGCGCAGCTTGCTGCCACCAGCACCGTACATGACCACGAACTCCCGCGGATCGTCGCGCTCGTCAATAGCCTTGAAGCTACGGTCGATGGCGAAGTAATGACCACGGAAGGGCCGAAGCTGCTTGCTCACCACTTCGTGATGGAGAGCGAGGGCCTGGTCGATCAAATCAACGGCACAGAGCACGTTGCTCTGAGCCAGAGCTGATTCGACACCGTAGCCAATCTGCTCGTAATTGGTCTGTTCGACCAAAGCCTTGCGCACAGCGTCGCTCGCAATCAGAAGAGCGCGGGAATTGCTCTGAAGCTCGCCGACAGCAAGCTCAAGGCGCAAAGCAGCGACTTCGTAAGCGCGTTCACGCTCACGAAACAGCTGGTCTTCGAGGGTGCGCTTGTAGCCCTTGAGGAGGCGTTCACCACGGCGGGCCTTGAAGGCACCGAGAAAAGCAGCGATGGCGTCACGGCTGGCGCAAAGGGCCTGAAAGCTGGCGGTCAAATCCGCTAAAAGCGGTTTCCCTTGGTAGGGAATGAAAAGTTCTTGCATTGTCTTGATCCTTATGGTCCTGGGATAGGTGATGACGTGGGCGCGTGCTCCCAGGAAACGGGCACCGACGTCAGAAAGGAACGCAGCGACTAACACGCAGCGGGGTGGAAGAAAACCAGCGAAATTTCATCGAAAAATCTCTGATCTCCCGTCCACCCGCTGCGCGCCATGTGTCGATGCGCCCCGGTAATGTTTCAACTGCCCCAGCGCTAACTAAGCAGAGAAATTCCAGAGGAATTTCCCTGCCGCACTGGGAGGTCCGCCGACAGAAGCCTCAGCCCTATGGTTCAGCCTTGCAGCTTAGCCCTTCGGGTGAGCGGCGTCGTGAGCCGCTTGCATCGTCTCCACCAGGCTCTTCTTCTGAACCGCGGCATGGACCAGACGCAGACGCAGGAAGAGCAGACGCTCCTTCTGTGCAGCGAGGACCAGGCCGAAGCTGGAGCCGGTGATGATCTGACCGGGGGCGCTCTCGATCTCGGCCTTCTTGATGTACTTCATGCCGCCGAAGAGGTTGGTGGCATGTTCCGGGTCGGGATAGAGCACACCGAGCAGCTCGAGCAGCATGCTGCCCTTGGTGGAGGTGACGTCGCCCACGGTCTGGATGGCGTGAACCACTTCGTAGAGGTTGCCCTCGTAGAAGTATTCACTGCCGCGGCCCGGGGGCAGGATGAAGTCATCGACGCCGCCCGAGAGCAGGCCTTTGCCTTCGATTTCGAGAACGACTTCCGTACGAACGGCAGTCTTGGAATCAGCAGGATTGGTTGACATGGTAAATCTCCTTCGAAACGTTTGGTTTAGAAAATTGCGCAACACCATGTGGCGGAATAGTCTTTGCAGACTTCCCGCCACACGATGACGCTCTGACTTACTAACTCACTGCCTAGCCGTTTCACCGACTAACCAGTGTTGACGACTTGAGCGATTAGCCCAGCTCGCCGCCCTCGATGAAGACGCGCAGGTTGTGGAAGCGCGCCTTCAATGCCGTCATGTCTTCCACCGTCGAGAGCACCTTGATGGAGCCCACGAACGGCTCGACAGCATTGTTCTGGTACTCGAGCACCAGGCTGTGCGGCAGCCCCTTCACGGCAGCGCGAACCGCCGCGTTGGTGGCTTCCAGGCCCTCTTCCGTGCCGACCACCACAACCTTGAAGGGCTGCAGCAGAGCAGGCTTGGTCGAGGCACCAGTCTCAGCCTTGGCGGCAGCAGCACCATCCTTGGCACCGTCGCCTTCCGCCACGCCCTTGGCGCCTGCAACAGCCTTCGCCGCCGCTTCGCCAATCAGAGTGACGGCATCCTTCTTGCCCGGCAGCGGAGCTTCGGCGATGATCGCCTCCATCTCCGCCATCGACAGCAGCAGCAGCGGCTTGACCTCGACGTCGAAGGCCAGAGCATCCGCACCCTCGACATGTGTGACATGCACCACGTCGCCGCTGACGATCGAGCCCAGGATCAGCATGTTGTCGAGCTCGTCGACGATGAACGTCTCCACGCCACCGTTGAGCTTCGACACCGAACCGGTCACCGACAGCAGCCACTTGCGTGCTGCCGCGTCGACATCGACCTTGATGTTGGCCGCCTTCTCGGTGTTGAGCACCAGTTCACGCACCTTCAGGTCGCAGATCGAGGAGATCTGTTCATCGGAGAGCTTGTGGAAGATGCAGATTTCACCGTTTTCTTCCACACGCGCACGGAACTCCGGCGGGCAGAAGTCGCGCAGATGCTTCGTGATGATGGCGTCGGCATCAGCCTCGGTGACCACCTCGGCCTTGCTGTTGAAACCGATGGTCTTCTTGTTCCCCGCCTCTTCCACAGCCGCCGAACCGATATTGGCAGTGAGGATGAAGATGCACTGGCTGAAGTCGACGACCTCGCCGTTGCCCAGGGTATAGTTGCCGTTGCGGAAGATGCTCAGCAGAATCTCGTTGAACTCGCCGCAAGCCTTCTCCCACTCGTCGATCAGAACAACAGTCACCGGAGCCTTCGAGCCGAGGCGGCTGCGGGTCAGGTTGTGCTGGCTGAACTGCGCGTAGGAGTCGATCTCGTGGGGCAGCGGCGCAACGTAGTCCTTCTCCTGACGGTTGGTGTAACCGACGAGGTTGGGGCTGGCGCCGGTGAGCTTGCTGAGGTTGTGCTTCTCCTTGTACTCGCTGCCGTCGATCTTGAGCACCGCCTTGCGATCGCCGTGGAAGTATTCACCGATGCGGAAGGCCATCTCCGACTTGCCGGAAGTGGTGGGGCCGGGGGCAACGATGACGTAGTAGGGCTTGTTGCCGGTGCGCAGCTTGGACAGGGTGCGGCGGAAGGCACGGCGAGCGGCCTGACGACCGTTCTCCTGGCCCATGATGGTGGAGTCGATGAAGCTGCCGAAGCGGAGTTCCGAGCCGTTGACGGCCTTGGTATCCAGCCGGCGAGTGGCAACGGGGGCAACCGTGGCAGTGGTGGAAGCGCCTGAAGTGTTTACGGAAGTGTTCATGGTAAATCTCCTGACTTTTAGTGACTCTTGCGAGTCGGTTAAACATTTAGAAACGTGACAAGAACACCGCAACAACCTCAGTAGCAAATACACATAACCGCCTAACGCTGACAAAGACCCCGAGCTTCAACCCAACAGACTGCAACGCAGAATGAAGGAGCAAAAGCTAAGCTGACGGGGGTTTAGGGCAGGGCTAAATAGTTATGTGTTCTTTGTTTCCTGAGAGAATGAAAGTGGTGATCTTAATAAGCACCCTATCTAGAAACACAGTCAGGACAAAGACTACAAAGATCATTATGGAAACATTGCCAGAGAGTGCATTGGGGTTTCCCCCATGACTCAGGCAGACGCGAATTGGCGAAGCTAGCGAACTGTCTAATGTTTCTCTATTTTTTTACAAAATGCCGATTTTTAAAAGCTCTTCTCCAGTAGGATAGGCGCGCATCAAATAGCGCACAGGATACTGGTCGACATCAACCAAATTATCCCCCAACACTTCCTTTACTTTCTCAAATGGGGCAGAGGCAAGAGTATTAGACTCTCCACCCTGATTGGGGTCAGCGACAAACTTGATGTAATCAGTTTCAGGAATTAAAGCGTGTTGCACCTTGGGCACAACTGTCCAAGTATGCACAACATCTTCACTTTCTCTGCGCTCATAATCAAGAATCGGCAAACTTTCCATATCCATCGAAGAGAGCAACAGCGCTTTTTGACTGGCATAAATATCGCTCAAGTAAGCAGTCTCAAGCCCCCGCAAAAGCGGATTAAGCGGATCAAGCAATGGTGGCGCAAAGCGCTGCCACCCACTCTCAGTTTTATGAACTAGCACCGGCGGCAGAGGTTGCTGCAAGTTCTGAGCGTCGGCCAGCATTTGATAGAGAGCAAGCAATCCACGCCTATCTTCAGAGCCTGTAATCAAAAGCTGATTGTTATCAGGGATACCAATGACATGATCGCCCTGCACTTTAAACTGCTTGAGCAACTCATCGATGATCAGACGGGAAGAATCATAGCCATCATGCCAGGTTGATGAATAGACACTACTCAAGCCAGTTTCTTGATCAACCAACATCTCAAAGCTGCCACCACTGCGAGCAATCAAATTTTGGTAAGCGACTTCAATCGCCTGATCAAATTCAATTCCCCAGGAGGCTAGCTGCCGGTGCGTGACAATCAGCCTGGTGCTGCTCAAATCAAGAGCAAGCACCATAGCAAAAGCATCAGCAATAACAACAAAAGGAGCAAAGTCTGGAGTAACATCGATATTGGGATCATCCAGCTCCTTAGCCATTCCCAAGGCCAAATTCATATTAGTGCGAAAGACCGTCCAACGATCGATCAAATGTGGCATTAATCTCGCTTTGGCGTCTTCAAAATTAGCAGGGAAGGCAGACTCGCTATAGAGCTTATTGATTTTAGCCAGCAACTGTGGTCGCTCTGAACTATCAAGAGCACAGTACTCACCGAAATAATGCCCCAACAACAGTCGCTGCACGGCCGCGCCCTCTTTAGCTTCCACCAAAGCAAAAGCATCGCTATCGTAGGTAAGCGATGCGCTTAATCCACCCGGTTTTATCGAATCAGCGATCAAGGCGGCAAACTGCTCATAACTAGGGCGATTAGTGACCATTGTGATTATTCCTAGACCGGGAGTATTCCAAAAGTACAATTTCAAAAAACGAGTCGTAATATTACTGGTGCCAATTAATTACCTGTTGTAATCACAACTCTAAACTTGGCCTTGCCGCTGATCATGCGCTCATAGGCCTCAGCAGCCTTTTCTAGGGGATACTCTTCATTCATTGAACGCACACCGGTGAGAACGCTAAAATCAAAAGTGTCCTCGCTATCGGATGCCACTCCCGATGGCCAGGCCTTCACCGAATGCCGATTGCTCAGCATACCTATTGCGTTAAGCGGAATTGGATCAGCCGCTGCTCCCAATATCACCAGGCTACCACCCACTCCCAGGCCGCCCATAGCCTTGCCCATGGCATCTCCATTGGTCACAGTTGCGACAATTACGTCAGCTCCGCCAAGTTTCTGCAACTCGGCAGCCACATCACAAGTCGTGCTGTCGATATAGACACTGGCGCCCAATTTCTTAGCCAGCTCGGCTTTGTCTTGGCCCCGGGCAATAGCTACGGTCTTGAAACCCATCTTGGCAGCAAACTGCACACCCAAATGCCCCAATCCGCCAATACCGAGAATGGCCACGAGATCCCCTGGCTTAGCTCCGCTATTGCGCAATGAATTGAAAGTAGTGATGCCCGCGCACAACAGAGGTGCTGCTTCCATAGCCGAGAGTTCGTCAGGAATAGACGCCAAGGCTTGAACTGGAGCAATCATATAATCACCGTAGCCGCCATCATACGAGATGCCAGCAATCAAGCCATTGCGACAGGTAACGAAGTCACCTTGGCGGCAGGGTTTACAGTTGCCACAATGGCCGCCGTACCAACCAACACCCACCCTTTGACCTACTTTCCAGTGTGCTGCTGAGACGTCTGGGCCCATGGCATCGATTACACCAGCGACTTCGTGCCCTGGCACCCGAGGATAATTAATGCCTGGAAAATATCCTTCTTTGGCAATAGAATCGCTGTGACAAACGCCACAGGCTTGAACTTTGATACGCACTTGCCCGGATAGCGGCTGAGGTATATCACGCTCAACCATTTCCAGCGGCCCACCAGCCTTTGCTACCTGAACAACGCGCATCTTAGCCACTTGCTTCCCCCGATCTCAATCTAAAAGTCAATCTCAAACCCAGTCTAAATCTCAATCACTAAAACTAGCCAGGGCAGATTTTACCACTGGCCAGATTTCAACAGGATGCGTGGCCGCACTAATTTGACATCGGTTCATGGCTTTCATGAAGCAACCGATTGACAGAAAGCAACAGACTAACAGAAAGCAACCGACTAACAGAAAGCAACCGGTTGCCAGAAAGCAAACTAGTCAAAGCGCTCCACTTAGTCGCGGCAATGGCACGCAATATCCATAAAGGTCTCAACTCATTCATGGGTGGTTCAAATTGCCCCGCCCATGGTGCGGCAATTTGCTATAGAGACAATATACGAATTGAGGCAAGGGGCTGGCTCGGAAGTTGCCAGACAAACAATAGCCGAACTCTTCTAATGTGAATTAAGCGATTGCAGCAGATATCTTTAGTGTTAAGATACTCAGATGCCCAAGATTAGCCAATCGCGCCTATCTACAGTAATTTTATCTGCCTCATTACTACTTAGCACTGCTGGTAGTGCAAATGCTGGCACTGCAAATGCTGGTAGTGCCATTACTGACAGTGCAAATACTCAAGACCCCACGTCAAAAATTGCTGCTTCAAGTGCGAGCATCACTAGCACCAACTCACCTAGCACAATCCACAGTCAGATAGCTACGGGGCACGGCCTATGCATCACCGTTAAGAATCCCAGCCTTGCTTATCTTCAAGCGAAGACTCTACAAGGCAGTGTCACTTCTGCCAGCACCAATTTTATTGTTCGCCCACCTGTGCTATTCCTTGATGATTTGACTGAAAGCGCCTTACACATCAAACAATCATTGCAAACTTCCGGGCAAGCTTCCGGGCAAAGTGCCACCACCATGCAAAACATGAGCAAATCAGCCCGGACCTTCGTGCCCAACTACTTTGACTATCGACCTTCAAGGGCTGCAGCTCAAGTCTTTCTCAGCAGCGCTAGGCAACAAGTAGACGAAGAAGAAGAGCGCTCAGAACGCAATAAGTTAGCCCTAACATTGACTGCCTCGATGATGCAAATCGCCAAAGGCCTAGGAGACTCTGATAGTAAGGCAGCAGAACTAAGCATCGAGCGCGGTCGAAACAAATTGACCCAACTATTAGGAAAAGGACAAGCCGATTGGGTTGTCGCTCGCATGACCAGCTGGGCCAATCAAGTAAAAAACAATGTTGCAGCAGCCAATTCAGACGAATCAGACGTACTCGATCAAGAAGAACAAGTCAGCGCCCTAGTTGCTCGCGCGGTAGCTCGCGACCAACAAATCAACAACTTAAAAGCAACAATTGGCATACACGACCATGCACCAACCGGAGCAGAACGCAGCCTCACTCTTGCAGGCCTAACACCCACTCTGATCGGCCCAGCAGCAAAACTTGCCCAATACGCTGTTGAGCGAGGCACCGGTGGCACGCGCAGCAAACGCCTAGACGAAGTACTGACTCTAGGAGTGGCCATGCAAGAACGCATTAATTTGCTCACTCGCGAAAGTGAACTAGCCATTAACAACCTTGAGCGAGCCAGAAGCTCGAAGAACGCTGTACTCTATGTTTTTGCAAAAGACTTAATAGCGAAGCTCGGAGGCCAGTAACTTAGTGGCAAACGACAGGACAACCAGTAACGACACCTCCAGCAATACAGAGGCAACAGCTGCTGATAAATTCGACACACCCAACGTTCGGCGCGTCAAAGAAGCCCTATTATTGGGAGGCCTAGCCGTGCAAATAAAAGCCATGGAAGAGTCTGCCAGAACCGCCCAAATGGCCGCAGATGCCATTGGTTGCCAGGTTGCTCAAATCGTCAAATCATTGGTTTTCAAAGCACAAGGGCAAGACCTTGCCGTATTGGCACTGGTTTCAGGAGCCAATCGCCTCGACGAACAACTGGTGGAAGCACAACTTGGTTTTAAGCTAGAAAAAGCCAATGCCGCTTTTGTTAGAGACATGACTGGATTTGCTATTGGTGGAGTCGCGCCAGTAGGACACCTCAAGCCTAGTCAAACAATTATCGACCAAGACTTGCTACTCTTCGAAACAATCTGGGCCGCGGCTGGACACCCAAACACAGTCTTTCCTATTAGCCCACCTCAGTTAATCAAGCTCAGCGCTGGGAAAGTTATGGTTGTGCACAGCTAGTCTAGTTGATCGTCCATATTTATTGCCGGCGCCACAGAAAGCCAGGAAAACAACGCGACGCAACTCTTCAACCCTCTTTTTCTCGAAAAGAAATGGTTTCCATGGAAACCATTTCTTTTGCGAAAAAAGAGTTGCGAATAGCAATTTTAGATAACTCTCAAAGAAAGTCAGCGGGCAGCGACTTTTTTTAAGGTCCTCAAAAACTCACTTTTCTCATTCTTCGACAAGTGGCCAACATACTCTTCATCAGCTTGTTCAGCAATGCCAACCAGAGCAGCAACTAGCGCCTTGCCCGCGACCGTAAGCTGAAGCAAATATCCACGACCGTCATCTTCGTCGTTAAATCGAGCCACGAAACCCTTATCCACTAATCGGGTCAGGAGCTTAGAAGTTGCTCCTTTACTCAACCCCACTAGCTCACCAAGCTCAGCACCGGAGGTTACTCCGAATTGTTCCGTCAAGCGCAATACTTCGAACTCTGACAAAGTCACACACTTCATTTCTACTTTTTTCTGAAACACTTGGGTGATCTGACCAGACGCAAGCCTTAGCCAGAAGCCTATGCTTGGCTCCAGCTCACTAATTGGTACTCTCGAAGCTTTCATTTACCAGAAACCTAATGCAACAAATAGACAAGTAGACAAATAGACAAATAGACAAATAGACAAATAGACAACTATAGGTTGCTATTTGTAGGTTACAAATAAATGGTTTCCATGGAAACCATTTATAAAAGAAACTTTCAAGTACCAAGACATTTTTAAGCACAAAACCAATTTTAAGACTAATACAGTTGCAGGAGACTGACCACTTCTACTACTAGAACTCTATGAACTCTATGAACTCTATGAACTCTATGAACTCTATGAACTCTATGAACTCTATGAACCTTAGGGACCTTAGCGACCCAAGTTGCACCAAAGATAGTGGCAGAGCGCCAAGCAACAAAGAGCAAATCTTGACTGTGTCGGATAAATAATTGGGCGCTAGCAAATCCTGCTCTCATTAAACTTATGTACAAAGCTGTTGCAGAGCGGGATAAACCAATGCAAACAGGGAAGATATAGAACACATGATCGCAGCTTACTGTGTATCATTGCCTAAGAGACCTTGTCCAGGAAACCCTTACTAGCTAATGCCCGCAACCCCCAACCAGCTCTAACAAGCTAGGTCAAGGTCTACGCCTCTCACTAGCAACTACTTACTAAACAACAGATACCAGAATTGGTTCTATGCCAGTTGACGACGACAAAACTAAGACAAAAGCCCAATCCAAGGATTTTTACTACATCCTCGGAGTCAGTCCAAATGCTTCCACTGAACAAGTGCACGAAGCCTATTTTGAGCTGAATGAAAAAATGGGGCCATACTCAGAAGCGGCTCAGACCGATCCTGAGACACAACAACGCACCTGGCGCGACATAAAGACAGCCTACGAAACACTGTCAGAACCAGCTAAGCGACGTGATTACGACAAGAACAGCTCAGTATTTCGCCAGACAACAGACGTAAGGGCGCTGTGGACAAAAGTTACCTCTGGCGTACAGAACGTTGTTCAAACCCAAGGCCAAACACAAGAACTCAAGGGTGCCGCAGGCAAAATCCAGCCCCAATCTTTAGAGATGGAATTGGAAGTGAACCTGAAAGAGGCGGTCAAAGGCTGCCGACGGCAAATAGTTATTCAAGATCCCAAAGCCTGCGAAGAATGCATAAATCTCAAGCCGGTCAACCGTATGCAGTGCACCACCTGTCGGGGCGTTGGTTATTTCACCGTTGAACGCACCCTAGATATTGACCTGCCAAAAGGTCTTTATGACGAGCTAGAAATTCGCAAGAGCAGCCAAGGCAAGTGGGACATGCGAGCCAATACTTACGGCGACCTCATTTTAAAAATCAAACTAGCTAAGCATCCAGTGCTCAGCGTGCTTGGGCGCGACGTTTCAGTCAATGTCCCAGTGACCCTCTACGAAGCCATGCTTGGCGCTGAAATTGAGATCCCAACAGCCACTGGTCGCGTAGTCATGAAAATTCAACCGCTCACCCAGCCAGGTCGAGTTTATCGCCTAAAAGGATTAGGTTTAGCCGGCGCCGATCAATTAGTCACAGTTGACGTTTTGATTCCACAGCAACTCACCGCAGAAGAAGTTGTGCTTTTTAGAAAGCTAAAAGAACTATCAAAAGAACGCAGTCCAAGAGAATCACTTTTCACAAATGTGCAGCAGATTTCTTGATAGCTTGTTTCTTGAACGTAGATTTCTTGACACCAAATTTCTAGAAAGCATAATTCTTAGGATAGCGCTAGCTACGCCATCGCTTAATTCGCTTTGATTTCAGGACATCGAGAGATCTTAGCCGAGCTTCGCGGGTACCCCAAAAACATCTACTGAGATGGCGCTACTTGGCAAGGATGGGAACTCTTCCGATTCTCCAAATACTAGCTGTGTCTCATTTTTCCGCTTTGGAACCCCCTTTGCTCATTCACGAGAGCTGTTAACTACTGGTTAGTAGTGTTTAAGCAGGTTATAAAGCCATTGTGCCTACGCGCGGGAAAGACTTACTGTCAAATTACGTTCTTTTCTCGCCTGTTACAGGAAATCTTTCTCTAACCCCCAAGGCAACAGACATACCCTGGTAAACACTTCTATCTCGCAAGAGTGGTTGTGGTCTGGTTTTCTAGAACGTTTCACTTTAATTCGATGAAAAGGTTGCCAGATCTTTTCTGAGGGCTGCGTGCAATAGCCCGCTGGCCGGTTTCGTTGTTGAACTCACACCTGAGTGCAGTAACGTGACCGGTCGGTCTTTAACGCGGCCTCACCTATCGAGGCTCATTTTCTAACCAAAATTCACGCCTCGACTGGTAAGAGGCCTAAGGAGTTTCACCATGAACAATGCAAAAAACATCACGGTGTCCTCGGCAACAGCTGCTAACAGCTCCAGCGTCATGCGTCGGCTCAAGAGAACCGTCGCCAAGCTGGCAAAAAACCGTGGACTCAACGTGGACGAAGTCCGGCAGCAACTGATCGACAAGATCAAGCAGCTCAATCAGGACAAGGCCCTCGGGTACTTGACCTTCGCCGGCATCATCAATCTCGACCTGCCCGACGGCACGCGCGTCGCCATCATCCCTGACTGGCACGTTCCCGCGCACGACAAGCAGGTCTCGTGGCAGGTCAAGGAATGGTTGGCGGAATTCAAGCCGCACATCATCATCCTCATCGGCGACGCTGCAGACATGTTCGGCCTCTCGCGTTGGCCCAAGGCCCCGCGCGTCGTCGCCAACACCCAGGCAGAACTCGATGAAACCCGTCGCCTCGTCGACGAAGTCATCGTCCTGTCCGGCTGTCTGCATCTTTTCTACATCATGGGCAACCATGAAGACCGCAACCGCCGCACCCAGATCGACCCGAACGCCAGCGTTTCGAGCCTGATCGACCCCAACACCCACGAGCCCATCCTCAACTTCCACCAGTTGATGGGCTACACCCGCAAAGACCCGATCACGTTCGTGTATGGCATGAACGAAGAGGGCGGTGGCGGTGGTGGCGTTCTCGTCAACGATGACTTCAAGTTCATCCACGGCAAGATCGTTCGCGGCAAGCCCGGCCAGAGCCCCTACGCCGAAGCTGATTCTCAGCTGCAGAGCGTCGGCCATGGCCACACACACCGTCTCGGTACCCGCGCCCGTCGCCTCACCAAGGGTCACACCTTGCGCAGCTTCGAGTTCGGTCACCTGGCGGATGAGACCCATTCGTACATGGGTTACGCCACTTACCCGAACTGGCAGCATGGACTGGGAGCCGGCCTCGTGCACGGAGGCAAGCTTCACATCCAACTGTTGCCGATTCTGAAGGTCAACGACGAAACGGGTCAGACCCGCTCGGCGCTGCTCTTCGACGGTAAGTTCACCCTGTCCAGCGGTTACTAACCAAGGACGATCAACCCTTTGACGGGCGTCACCAGATGCGGTGCCTCACAGATGTTGCTTCATGCAGCCTCTAAGCATTGCACGGTGACGCCTGTCTCGTGTTTCTTTACAAATCCGCAAGGAGAAAAATTATGACCAAGAAAATCACAAAAGCGGTCGATTTGTCTGCGGCTCCCACCGCTGCCAATTGGCCCCCGAAGTCGCTGACGAAGCCTTCGGATCCGCACTTCAAGTGGGCGCGCGTCTGCATGTTCGACCTGCACGGCGTCGTCTTCGACTGGGAAAACGCGTTCAACCGGTTCGTCGGCAAGCACTACGGCTTCACCTTCGACACCGCCACGCGTCAGTACTACGACATCGGTCGCGACCCCACCACTCCCATCAACCCGAAGCAGTTCGGCGAGGCCTTCCTGGCATTCGCTCGCCGCGGTGTCGACGGTTACGGTGAACTCCAGCCCTACGCTGGCATCATCGAACAGATGGAACTGATTGCCGATGCCGGCATTCAGATCGTGATCTGCACCTACACTCCTGGCGCCAACGACGTCCGTCCGGACGGCTCGGCGACATTCCAGACGGGCATCGCTCGCCTGGCCACCCAGGAGCTGATCGCCAAGCACCTCGGTCACATCGTGACCCCGCAGAACATCATCTACTCGCACACCGGTGCCAAGAAGTACGTGATGCTCGAAGGCCGCATCCCCGTCATCGTCGAAGACAAGGCAGCTACCGCTGTCGACGTCGCCGAAAGTGCCCTGGGCGCGATTCTCATCCCGCATCCGTACAACGATGTGAAGTTCCCCAACGTTCTCCGTCTGGAGAACTCTAACCAGCTGGCCGACGCTGTCATCTCGCTTTTCGAAGCGATCGACGACAACGGCGCGCTCTCAGCGTAATTAGGAGATATCTCATCATGGCTAACAAAGCAACAAACTACAAGCAGGTTGTCGTCAAGGAAATCCCGCGTACCTCGCTCGCCGAGGCCGGGATTTTCAAGCTCACCCTGCCTGACGGTTCCCGCGTGGTGTCCATTGCCAATTCGCTCTGGCCGCACCACGACCGCAACGTCCACGACATGATCATGCGCTACCTGGCGGCCTACAAGCCGAAGCTGGTGGTTCTGCATGGTCAGATGATCGACCACGACGCCTTCAAGTCGCTCACCGAGGACGAGAAGAACTACCTGCACCCGGCAATCGACATGCCCGAAGTGGCCGAAGCCCGCAAGGCCGGCATCTTCGACGACCAGCTCGGCTACCTTCGCAAGAAGGCTGGCGAGTACATCTCTTCGTTCTCGAACTGTGGCGCCAAGGTGGTCTACATCCCTGGCGTGCGCACCGAGCACAAGCTGATGGAATGGGTGCAGCAGGAAAAGGCCACTCGCGACGCCTACGTTGCGAACAACCCGGAGCGGTCGGATCAGCCGACTGACCCGAACCGCAAGGTTCCCTCCGACTTCGCCAAGTTCCTGTATCTCAACTCCAACCCGCGCGTCAAGGTGCTGGGCTACGAGGCCGGCTTGCTGGTCAACGAGCACACCCTCTACATGATCGGCGACTTCAAGCGCCGTCATGCTGGCGACGCTGCTTTCATCGAGTGGGAGCAGCGCGGCTACAGCATCGTTCGCTCTTTCGGCGGCATGCTGTCCAGCGGTTGGCACACCACCACCAAGCACACGCAGCCGGCTCTGACCAAGCTGCAGCACCAGGAGCACGAGACTGGCTACATCTGGGATGACCGTCTCAATGGTCACCTGCGCGACTACGACCGTCGTGCACCGGGCTTCTTCTCGGGCGAGTATCGCCTGGGCGAGCTGTTCGGCAGCTGCATCCAGATCATCCGTGGCAACGACGAACGTCGTTCGTTCATGGGCACCGACTTCCGCATGTACACCGAAGAAGAGGCCGGTGGTCTCGACAACGGCGGCGTGCTGTCTCTCGAAGACGAGGAGATCTCTCCCGACGACGATTGGCACTATCCGGAAGACGCCGAAGGCGAAGGCAGCAACACTGGTGTCGCCGGCAGTGCAGGTTCGCCTGTTCCTGTCGTCGAGGCCGAGATCGTTGAATCTGCGCCCAAGGCTGCGGTGAAGCGCGTGCGCAAGCCGCGTGCCAAGGCTCCGGCTGCGAAAGCTCCGGCCAAGTCTGCTGGCAAGGCCAAGGCTCCGGCCAAGAAGCCTGTCAGCAAGACCAAAAAGACCGGCAAGTAAGGTCTGGTCTTCCGCTACAAGGGCGGCTCACTCGAAACTAGGGTGAGCCGCCTAAGCGGGGTCTAGCAGTGCAATCGGAGTCATCTCTGGGGAGCAATCTCTGGAGTACTCTCACTGAGCAAAATCGAAGGAGCATTCGCAAGAATGATTCTTCGGTTTTCAAACAAGGCCAGACACCTCACCGTGTCCTGGTCTTGTTTTTTTGCCACCCAAGTAATCGACCGGTCTACTACTTAGCCTTTTGGAAAATATCAACCGCTTCGTCAGGCTCATAGATCTCTTTATACAAAATTTTCTGATTCAGCCGACTCTTCTTCAAATCAGCCTCCGCCAAAGATAGCTTTCCCATTTTCTTGTATAGCTTGGCTCTGGCCTGATAGAGATGGGCCATAAGACGATCGCCATTTAAGCTACGGGTGATATTGTCTAACTTGATACCACGGGAGTATGCCTCAAGCTCCTTTTCTGAGTTGCTCAACAAAGCATAGGCCTTGCCCTTATTTAAGAAGATATCCAATGAACCAGGTCGAGCCCTTCCGCATACTTCTAAATCAAGTAGAGCAAGTTCTGGTTTCTTCAACCTGAGATAAAGTGCGGCTCTCTGTTCGCGCAGGTTAATAGTATCGCTCGGCCCGACGCCTAAACCTTTACTGCCAATTAATTTTTCATATAGCGGCGGGCATTCAGCACCGCGATCAAGAGCCTTGAGCACGGCCGTTTTATGAAGCAAGGCATCAGCCATCCAAGTCTTATCGCAAAGCTTGATGGCTTGGTCGATATCAAGCAATGCTTGAGGATGGCTGCCAATCATCTCGAGGGCACGACTGCGCCCTAGATATGCCGTCCCCAGCCGCGGATTGTGCTTGATGGCAGCAGTGTAGTCTTGAACAGCCAATTCGCACTCGCCAGCAGTAAGGTAGGCTTGCGCTCTGTCCAGAAGAGCAGAAACATCGCCGGGATTCTTGCGCAATCGCGCTTCTATCTCAGTCATCGAGCAATTAGGCGGCTTAAGCTTGTAAGTGAGACCATCAAAAGACGAACAACACTGATTGCTTGAAGTAAAGGCAATAGAAGCTGCAACAACACAAACATAGGTTTGCGCCCTAGTCACTACATTCTTGCCCTCCGAGCCTAATTCGTTTATACCCTTTAGCAAACTTCGCTTAGCAAAATTTGCATCGTCAATAGCTAGACCAATCGACAATTTTCAGACCATCATAAGATGAAAAATCAGCCTGGTTCAATGTTACAAGGGTGAGATTTTGAGTAAAAGCTATAGCTGCAATCTGCCCGTCAACAAAAGGTGGCGTACGGCCTAAAGAACTCAACCTTACTCTCTCTATAGCATGCCACTTAGCCGCTGCTTGGTCATAAGGCAATACCGGCAAAGAAATTGCATGGAGAAATTTCTCGATTGTCGCTCGCTTAACCGATGGTGGCAGCTTGTAACAGCCAACAAAAAGCTCATGTATTACCACTGAAGGCAAGGCTATTTCGGATGAATACTGCTCAAGATTCTGCATGATCCTGCTATTGGGAATCAACCGCAGCGGCTCAGAAATGACATTCGTATCAAGCAAGTATTTGAGCACTATAAATCAATCTCGCGGCCCGGGCTAGGCTCACGTAATCCGCCAAAAACTTCAGACGGATCTATGGCGGCATCAGCAAGACTAGTTTCCGCTCGAAAAGCCATGCAGGCCTCCCAAAAACTAGGACGGCTAGCTTGCAAACGATCGTATTCGGCTTTGGAAACAATTACGGCAACAGTGCGTCCACGACGGGTTAACTCGACGCTATAGGTACCTTCTAGCTCGTGAACAATAGCAGCTAAATTGTCGCGAGCGTGGGCTATAGAATACTGTTTCATCGAATCTCCACTGACTCAGTATACCTAAAACGCAAAGATAGCCATTTAAATAGCCATCTACTCTTCAATCTTACTCACGACCTGGCCAAATGTCAAGAAAAGGCATTGGATTGGGCCTTTCGGAAACAAAGGGAAATTTCGATGGAATTTCTCTGTAAGTGCGAAAGTCAATAAGCAAGACACTTTCGCGCCTTTTAACGAAATCACTTAACTACATCAAACAGTAGAACAGAAGAACAAAAAAGATAATATGAGGGCTGCCCACATAGAAAAAGGAGCGACTGTCCACTCAACCCAAAAGGTCTCGCAGAATCAGTCGCTCCTCAACACAATTCACAAGCTAGACAAAGCTTGCAGCGCTCTAGTCCAAACGCTAAACTACAGCGCTTACTTCTTGCTGTCCTTGGCCGGAGCTTTGGCAGGCGCATTGCCTGGAGCAGAGGCCGGAGCAGAAGACTTGTCGCCAGAGGCACCAGCGTCTTTGCCAGCAGTGCCAGCCTTCTTCATCTTTTCGATGGCTTCCTGCTGCTGCTGACGGGCCCAGCGCTCCTCTTCCGAACGACCACGGCCGCCGAGAGGGTTTTCGTTTGTAGACATTGACTCATCCTTGAGTTCGTTGTGTTCGAGTTGTTTTGGAAGAAAATCTGCCCCGAGCAGAAAGACTAGTGACAGCCAAAGCTGCCGCAGTCTTAACCACCCGGGGCAGAAGTTCACTTACGCATGCACTTACGGTAGTAAGAACCGTTAGGGTTCATGCGGTGCTTGCCGTCCTTGGGGAAACTCCAGACATTGCTTACTTCGCGCAGAAGCGGCACAACCAGGTTATCGAAGCCATCGTCGCTACGCAGGCAGTTACACAGAGAAATACGAACGTGCATGCGCAGGGTGCGGTTGGCGATCTGCTTACCGGGCTTGTCGCTAGCAGCGCAGGCGTTGCCAATGACGGGAGTGTGGCGGAAAGATCGAGACATAGTGCAGTGCTCCTTCTAAAAGCACCGCACCAACGGTTACCTGCAATCTCCTGAGCGGATTGCTCAAGATTGCTCCCTTCGAAGTTTTCGAAGTCTAGAGCAGACGATTAATTGCAGGGGTTGGTGAGGTGCTAGAAGAGAGCACCAAACCGGGTATGGCGATTGTGTTTGTGCATAGATTTTCCTTGTTTGTTTTGAGCGATCAAACCAGAAGCATCACCAGCCAGCCGACCACAGTCATGGTCAACGAGGCGCCCAGAGCGGTGCCGAAGTTGCGCACCAAAAGCACGCCGGGCATGATCTTGCCGACAATGACGATGGCCACAGCCTGAACTAGGCAAGCCACCAAACCAGCCACTACCATCGTAGCAGTGGGGACGGCAGTGGCGATGCCAACCAAGGCCAGCAGATGCCAGCCGATGTGATTGACCAAGGCGATGGCAACCAGCGCCAGAAGGCCGCGGAAGGCGCTGCCTTGACGTACCGCGACACCACCATCGGTGACCTTCGGTACCAGCCAGAGTAGTGCCACAAGAAGCAGCACCACTTGAATGAGAAGATTGAGCAACATAGTAGTTTCCTTTTCTTTTCGAGTCGTCGTTAGACTTTCGAAGTTGAACTTTTGATTAAATCAAGCTAGAAAGACATCTCAACTGTCCTCGTCCTCATCCACCGGCTTGGCCAGCTGATGGTAAGGTTGCACAAGGCTGTCGAAGATAGTTTTGATGCGGTAGTGCTCTTCATCGGTGAGAGTGCGATTGAGGTAAATTACCTTGTCGCACTCCATCAACATGTCAGCGATTTCAGACGGACCGTTGCGACCATAGAGATACCAATACTTCGCTTCCAGCGTCGTCTTGGTCTCGATCAGATAGAGCCTGCGAATGATGCGAGCGAGCGCCACGTAGTTTTCGCGACTGCGGTCTCCAGCCTCCATCTTGGCCCAGACAGCATCAAACTGCCGCCGAGCCTTAATGAAGCGAGAAGGACCCAGCAAGCGCTTCACAGCCACGGGCAGAAGGTTGTAGAACTTGCGACAGAGCCTCCAGAAGAAACTGAATCCGATCAGTCCACCCAAAATGTAAGCCAGCGTTATCCAGCCGTGCAGGCCGTGAAGAATCACGAGCTTGCCTTCCTGAATAAGTTTGCGGCCATCCCAAGTCTTCGAAGTGTAGGGCGCAATGGTCGGCAAATCGACAGTGACATCTTCGTTAGAAGCGAGCACGCGATAGCTAACGTTGGCCTTGAGGTCAAGCTGGGGCGCCACAGAGAAGCTCTGCAACTTTAGCTTGACGCGATAGACCTTGCTGCCATCGGCTTTGGTCAGCTCGAAGATGTCTGGTGCTCCAGCCAGCTCGAAATCGCCAGCCAGAGCAATACTATGCATATCAATCACAGTGCCAGGCTTCTGCTTCATGTAAACAGTGACAGGCAGAACATCACCGATGCGCCAACCGAAGTCGCGATCGAGAGCGGCCACAATCTCTGGAGTGCTTGAGGAGGCGGCCTGGACACCGACCGGAGTCTGAGCGTCCGACGGGAACTTGGGCCACTCGGTGCGGTCATTCCAGAACAACAGTGTGCAGCAGCCTATGGCCAAGGCCAGAAGCAGAGCAACTAGACCGAAACTGGAGAAGAAACCGAGTTTTGTTTTCTTGTTCATCGCGGCTCCCTCCTTTCTTGGTCAGGCTTTGCCTTAGAATTGCGGCCATCGGGCTCACTAGGAATGACCACGGCGGCAACAAAAGCCAGCACCGAAGCCAGCAGCAGCCAGGGAAAGAATTCGTACTGGCCAGGAACGTGTTTCACTTCCATGCGCGAAATCATGCTGGTCATGGAGAAGTCATTGACCTCAACCAGACGCACGTAGCGACCGCCAGTGGCATTCTTGAGCAACAGCAAAACGTTCTCTTCCAGCTTGGAAGTGACGATTTCGCCTTTGACCTCGTACCACTGATGACCGGCGTTCATGTTCTGGTCGGTGGGCGACAGAAGCGTAACCGGAATCGCCGAAGGCGAGGTCTTACCCAGGCCAACAATGATCAAGTCGATATCACGCTTCTTCAGCTCTTTGACGACCCCGTTCATCTCTGACAATTCAGAATCGTTGCCTCCGTCAGAGAAGAGCACAATCACTCGTCTATGCGAAGACTTCGAATCGAGGTCGAAGAGACGGAAAGCCATGTTGAAGGCCTTTCCCAGCTCGCTACCTTCGCCTGGGGCAGAACCCACAGTCATAGCGCGATTGAGCACCCACTTGAGGGCCGGCAGGTCATCGGTGAGGAAAGCCTGAGGAAAGGCCTCGCCAGAGAATGTCACCACACCCAGGCGGTTGTAGTTGAGCGAACCCACAACTTCTTTCATCAGCAGGAATTTGGCCATATCTAGCCGACGACCTTCGTTGTAGGGCTGCGGCAACTTGCCTTTGTAGTCTGGCACGGCCATGGAGCGACTGACATCGACCACAGCAATGACGTCGATGGTGCCCATGGGAAACTCGGTTTTACCCGAATCCATCGTCGGTCGACTGAGCGCGAGAACGAGGCCAGCCAGGCAAAGAGCCACAGCAACAGCCTTAGCAATCAAGCGCGAAACGGGGATTTTCTGATTGAACCGGGCAATCAGTTCAGGTTCGCCGAACTGGTCGTGAACCGCAGCAGAGCGGCTTCTGGCCAGCCAAAAGGTGAACCCGACAAGAAGCGGAATCAAGGCCAGGAACCAAAGCAACTCGGGGTTGCCGAAGTGGAGGCCAAGACTGAAATGTAAGTTTTGCATATAGTTGGCCTTCTAAATTCCCTTCTTGCCGTCTTTACCAGCTTGACCGCCGGGGGCAGAAGTGTCGCCCTCGCCCGCACCGGCACCACCAGAGCCACCACGATCTGAGAGCAGACGCTCCAGATTGTATTTGGCTACCATATGGTCAGGATTGTGACGAAGAGCTTGTTTGTATGCTTCGATTGCCATGAAGTTTTGCTTGGTGCGTTCATGGGTCAAAGCGAGGAGAAATTGAATCTCACCAGCAATGAGGTTGTCGGACGGCTTGATTTGGCCGTCTTCAGAACTCAATGCAGAGTAAGCCTTGGAGAGAGCTTCCTTGGCCGCAGCGTAGTCTTCCTGCTGGTAAGCAGTAAGGCCGGCATCGTACCAAGCATACTCGGGTGCAGCCACTTCAGACTTGGCAGCCGAGACATAATCTCCCTGAAACATAGGCACCGTGTACATCACCGCGCGACGCAGTCCGAGGGCAAGCACCACCAGACAGGCAATCGTCGCAATGACCGTAAACATCAAGCGGCGCCTGGCAACAAAGTTAATTAGACTTGTCATAAAAAACTCCTGTCAATGCGAGACATTGAGCTATTGGTTATTGATTTAGAACGATTGCCTCGGCAAGACCGGCCAGGACAAGGAGGAGGATGGCAGCAATGGCGAAGGCAGCAAATCGCTCATCGCGCTTTTCGCTGGAGTACACCGAGACGCTACTGCGCTCCATCTGGTCGATGGCGGTGAAAACAAGCTGCAAATCACCGGCAGTTTCGACGCGAAACACTTTACCGCCCACATCATCGGCAAGCCGCATGATGTCGACATGTCGCTGAGCCAGAGTGGGGCCGACTCCGATGACGTAAAGGCGGATGTTGTTGTCGTTGATCTTGCTGCGCAGGCGGTCCATGGCTCCTGAATTGATATCGTCTTCGCCGTCGCTGACAATGATCAACACTTTGCTTTTGGCCTGACCCATTTCTTTGAAATGGTCAACCGCAGCGTCAATTGGACCTGGGTCATAGCTACCGAAGTTGGTGCCACCGCCAAGATCATCGGCGAAGCGAATCTTGCGGTAAATCATCTTCAGGTCGTGGGTGAGCGGCCAAGAAAAGTAGGGAGCGAAGTCAAAGAGCAGCACACCAACGCGATCGCCAGCATTGACGATATAGCGGTTGCGAATGAAGTCGAGCACGGCAGCCTGAGCCACCTGCAGACGAGTGACGCGATCAGCGCCATAGGGCCCACGAGCGGGGGATTTGGTCGGGTCTTTGTCAGCAGTTTTGCCAGGATATTCGCGGTCGAGATCGGTCTCGCCCACAATGCTCTTAGGCAATTCACCAGGGATGGGAGCACCCATTGAGCCAGAGCGGTCGACAGCGATGATGATGTCGCGGGCCTGAACAGACTGGTTGGGTTCGTAGTAGACGCGTTGGGGTCGAGCCAGAGCAAGGCAGAGGGCGATGAAGGACAAAGCCAGGAGCAAGCGGGGCAGGACGACGAAAAAGCGGCTACCAAAACCAACGGGAGCTTGGTCGACTCGGGGAAGCCCGAATTTGCCAACGCGCCGGAGAACGAACCAGAGGACAGGTAATACGAGTATGGCCAAGAGCCATAACGGTTGTGAAAGAACCATATAGTTAGCCTTGATTGGATTTGGAACTAGTATTGGAACTAGCTATGGGAGAAGCAGTAATCCCTGCAGCGCGTTGCCATCGTGTTCAAGCAGTTTTCCTCCAACCGTCAATGCACCACGAAGCCCTCGGCCTCAATGAAAATGCTGGATAGGTTGTGGCTAGCTGACTGAAATGGGCGTATGTCTGATGCTGGGGAGAGAGAAAATAGAACAGTCGAAGAATAGAAGGTCAGAATCGCTTATCTCAAGAAAACTAAGTACTGACCATAGTTAAAATAACCAAAGTTAGCTGTTAAACTACGCACGCGCGCCCCCGGAACCTCACAGGCCAGATAAACGCCAGTTAACCGGGATTGCGCTAGCTGCGCTATCAGGAAAGACTCGTGCACTTTTAGGGGTTTAAGTGTGAGCAAGGCGACAAGCGGGTAGGAAAAATGTGGGAGCACAAGTTCCCTTTACTAGTTGCATCTTTAGTGATCACTTACTTCTTTAGTTATCAATTACATCTTTAGTTATCAATTACATCTTTAGTTATCAATTACTTCGTCCGCAAAAAAAACTTACTAGCAGAACTTACTAACAGGACTTACTAACAGGACTTACTAAATGGCCCTCCACGATTCATTCAAGTCTTCAGCTAACGCTAACGTCAGACTGGCAAAGCTTTCTTCAGTTCCAGAAGAACAAGATCTGAGCTTCGCTATGACCCAAGCCAACAAACATCCAAAGGCAACAATTGAACTGCCTTGGAAATCACCACTATCAACTACTACTTTTGTCCTCAAAGTAAGCATTGCCTTAGGCTCAGACGAAGGCCCGCGCTGGACCCTTCACGCTGGCGACTCACCTGATTCGGCCGCCCTCTGGAGCCACGACAGCATGGATACCGGCTTGATTCAGAGCCTAATTTCAGCTGAAAGCGACCCACAAAGAGCACTTAATTCATACGTTGACACCAACAAAAGAGGCGACGACTCTATCTGGATCAAACAGCCAGAGAAACCAGCTCCGCCAGTAGAAAGAGCAGCACCAAAAGTCAATCTACCTCAACCAGTTGATTTAGACAAAGCAGCACTAGATCTACTGCAACAGCAAATGCGCCGGCCCGAAACTGGCATGATGTCTGAAGCTGCATTCTGTTGGCTACTACTACAAGAATTCAATCGTTTCCAGCGCAATCAGACTCCACACGCCATCATTATGATCGAGCTTGGCTTAAAACTGACCGGTGGCGCTATGTCGATACCTCCGGTGAGAGTCTTGCATGAAGTGGCAAATCGTGTTCAAGCAGTATGCCGTCCCCTCGACACACTCTGCCACTACAAAGACCCGAAGCTAGCCTTGATGCTTCCCCATACAGGCTCGAATGATGCTATGCAAATTGCCATGCGCATTGACGAGACACTAATGGACTCGCCCCTTGGACCAGGGCTTGATGCCAATAACGTAGTCATACACTTTGGTATCGCCAGTATGCCTGATACTTGCAGTCACCCAGGTATCCTCATTGCCACGGCTCTTGAAGCTCTTGAGCAAGGAAAGAAAACCAATAACACAGTGGTGCTCTTTCCTAGTTCGTAATCAAAAATTCAAACTAAAGAGCTTTTCAAACTCTCTTAAATTGGCTGCCTGTGGAGTATATTTCACGGCGACATTGCGCAACTGACGAGGCAGGACACCCTTAAGATGAGCAATCTGTCCGAACAATCGCGAGCGCGTAACAATTCGCCGAGCTTTCTCTTGACGAATTTTTTGATAGTAATGGAAGGCCTCTTCTGGTGTGGCATACTGATCAATCATCTTCGCCAGCAAATAGCCATCCTCGATGGCCTGGGCCCCACCTTGACCTAAGTTTGGAGTGGTGGCGTGGGCGGCATCACCAACTAAGACAATTTTCCCACGGTACCACTGGGGCAAAATTGGCAGATCGGACAAATCAGTGCGAATAACTGTAGAAGTAGAAGCTACGAGATTGTGCACGGCAGCAGGGAAGGACGCGAAAAGCTCTCTTAGCGATGCAATTTCGACGGCAGGGGCAGCTGCACTGAAGCTGCCACTCGAAGCAGGCATATCAGCCGTGGCGTACCAATAAACCTGATCAGCGCTAAGGTGGGAGAAACCAAAACGCCTTCCTTCCCCCCAGATTTCCACACTGCTCTTCCTCCACGGCTCGGGCAGCTCGGCTCTAACCACGGCCCGCCAAGAAGTCTGTCCTGAATAATTTGGTTGGGCTAGCGGAAAAATACTTTGACGAATAGCAGAGTGCAGTCCATCCGCGGCCACTACAAAGTCGGCATAAACGTTTTCCCGCTGAAAAAACGAAATTGCCACCCGCTCTCCAAGCACCTCTGCACGGTCTAGCTCTACGCCCTGACAGCGGTATCCATGAAACAATTCGACTACGGCCTTCTCCTCTCTCTCGCGTAAAGCCGCAAGCAAAATCTCATGCAAGCGGCGGCGCTTTATCGCCACAATTGAGTAAGCAAATTTTTTCTTTGTCGCCTCCAGACTGAATTTCATCAGCGATCCAGAGAGATAGTCTAGCAATTCAATTTCGTCGATTTCATAGCCCGCCGCCAGCACTTTCTCGGCCAAACCCAACCTGGCAAATACCTGCATGGCATTAGCAGGAACCCAAATGCCAGCTCCACTAGTATTTGTGCCAGTGTCTGATTGAGAATCTAGTTGAGAATCTAGTTGAGAATCTGATTGAGAAACAGTTTCACAAGCAATTTCACTACCCATTTCAGAACTGCCACTAGAACCAGTTTTAGTAAAAGTCTCAGCGAACCTAGACTCATACACGCGGGAAGCAATACCGTATTGCTGCAAGGCTAAGGCAGTAGTCAAACCACCGATACCACCACCGACGATCACTGCACTCTTACTGGATTTCATCTGTCAATGCCTGTCAATATCCGCCTAAAACCATCGCCAGGCTAGTATAACGCTGATCGAGAGCTCACGCTTCAACTACTTCGCCTAGTATCCAAAATCACAAAAGAAAAGATCAGTCAGCGAAGTTCCGCTCTAGCCAAAGATTTGAGCTTGCCGAAGCAAGTCAGGGCTAGAGCGGAACTTAGCGATTGAAGTGTCAATCAAGACCGGTGAAGGCAAAACCACCAGCTGAGCGATCATCAATATCAACACCAGATTATTTAACATCAGGCGCTGCAATAGATGGTATCTCGGCAGGAGTGATAGGAGCAATTGCAACAGGAGCACTACTGACAGGAGCAGCAGCAGCAGGTGCGGCAGCGACAGGAGCAACAACCGCAGGAGCAACAACCGCAGGAGCAACAACCACAGGATTTGCATTCTGCGTCGGGCACAAACTGTCGTAGTCACCAGCGGCAGTGGCAGCCAAGTTGAACTGCGACAAGACCTGCACATAGGTGGCGTGTGAAGACGAGATTCCATAACCGCGCGTGTAGATCTCAGCGATCACCTGCGCAACTGTGGAGTCTTTGTCGACCGCAGCACCAAATTCGTACCAGAGCAGTTCACCATGACGATGAGCCACACCGGCAGCATAGCTAGGCAAAAAGTAGTCTTTGCCGCAGAGCCGTTTGCAATGCAGCCGCTGATAGAAAGCCAACCGACGCTTGCGCATGGTGGTTTCATCAACGCTTAAATTAGCTTCCTTGGTCGACTCAATTTCGAGGAAAAGACCGATTTGAGTCTGATGGTAGCTAGCTTTGAGCACCTGAATCAGTTCTTTCATGTGCTTGCTGCCAACACCAGAAGAGCGCTTGGTCTGATCTGTGGCAATGTATGCAAGCAGAGTGAAATTGCTCATGGGGGTAACGAGCGAGAAACACAAGAGTTCGCCAGCGGCGTTGGTCGTGCGGTGCAGCAGCATGGTGTTATTGCTAATCATCGCCTGAACATCAGCCAGAGGCATTCGTTCGTCTTGAGGGAAGGCAGTTTCGTAGAGCTTACTCCAGTCACTCTCTTGACCGTTGCTGGGTTGACAGAGTAGTGCGGAGCTAGAATTTGCAGATTTATTTGCAGTTGACATATAGTTATTCCATTACCGCTAACGTTGAAGGCTCGGCCATCAATCGAAAGGCAGTTGACCGCAAGTCTAAAAGCACGCGTTGAACACAACTCGAATTCGTGTTGAATCCGCGATGAATACGTGTTCAATTCACATTCGAGTCCGCCTCAAACCATTCCGCCCCAAAAGGCAAAAGCTAGGTTGAAACAGTAGTGCTTTGAGGTTTGAGGTCTTTGAGTGTTTGAGATTTTAGTGTGGGAAAAAGAAAAGGCACATCAACCTAGCCCTTACGCCCACTGCACTCAATAGGGTCAAATCCAACACGACAGAGGCTCAGACTAAGCTCAGGCAAGCCAATCTCATGACAATCCCCAAGCAGACTTGAGCAGAGTCCCGAAATCGTTGCCAGCCCTACTTCTTCAAAAGCGCCGGCGAAGCTTACCCGCCTGACATCCGAAAACCTGAGAGCAAGCCACTCTCAGTTCTCACAACTTTTCCATAGCCACAGCTCGCGCAAGCTCCTGACTACCCGGGGTACAAGCAGTGCCAATCGTTACCAATTGGCTCAAATGCACCGAGATAGCTCGTTCCAGATAGCTCCTGGCTAAAGGCGACTCAATCTCTTGATTGCTGGCAATTACCGCAGTACTGGCCAATATTTAGCAAAGTGCTTACGCACTTCGCTGACACGCTCATCCACTAAGTCACTGTTGCGATCGCCAGTGACATGCTCGCTATTGCTAGCAACACCAGGCATCAAATAAGAAGCATGCACCACACCACTTTCAGACTCATTAGCAGCATTGAGAACACGCATGGTAGCGATGGCAGAATCAGAAAGGGAGCGGGTATTGTAGCCCCCTTCAAGGAAGACAACTGTTGGGGTCCCTACCTGGGTCGAAAGGTCACGGACGCGCTGCGACAACATGGCGTATCCAGAGGTAGTGATGCGCTGCTGTCCAAGCGGATCATCTTGATGGGCATCATAGCCAGCCGACACCATGATCAAATCAGGCTCATATGACTCGCAAACAGGCTTAACTAGACGATCAAAAGCATGCAGATAGCCACGATCACCCGTACCTTTTGGTAGGGGAATATTCATGTTGTAGCCACGGCCTTCGCCAGTACCGTCTTCGAGATACCAACCAGAATCATAGGGCCAAAATGGATACTGCTGGAAGGAGACGAAGAACACTGACGGATCATCATAAAAAGCCCACTGGGTACCATTGCCATGATGAACATCCCAATCGATAATAAATACTTTTTTGTAGCCCAAACGCTGAGCATAGCGCGCCGAAACAGCGATATTGTTGAACAGACAAAACCCCATAGGCTTATCAACCAAGGCGTGATGGCCTGGCGGTCTTACTGAAACAAAGGCACTATCGCACTCGCCGGCCTTGATCGCATCCAACGCAGTCAAACCAGCTCCAGCAGCGAGTTTGGCAATATCATAAGTGGCTGCACTCATAAAAGTATCAGCATCTAGTTGCACTAAATTATGGTTAGCAGCAGCCTTCGAAGCATCTTCTTGCAAGTGCTGGATATAAGACTCTTTGTGCACGTAAGCTATTTCTTCTTCTACCGCAGAGCGCGGCTCCAACTGACGCACAGAATGGTCTAAGGCTGCTTTGAGGAAAGCACTATCAATGGCCGCAAGCCTTTGCGGCGACTCAGGATGGGCATCTGGCGTAATGTGATTGAGAAAGCGCGCATCGCGCACGAGAGCCAATCTGGACATCTGTGTTCCTCTGCAATTTGGTCAACGGCAATTTGGTCAAAGTATAAACAAGCAACGCAAATTATAGCTCGCTTTTCCTGCCATTTCTAAGCCCCTACAGTTTGCAGTGCGATCAAGGCAAGTCACTTAACAATTCAAGGGCAGAATGTTAAGTAAGTCAGCTGCTTCATTCTAATTGTTGGGACAACTACGCAACTTCCGTGTCCGTGCGCTTGTTCTCACCCCAGAACTAGCTTAGGTTGAACCATATCTCTCATGCATTCAATTGCTTACCCATGCTTTCAAAAGCTATTTCTGGACAAAAAAATCATTCACTAAAACAAAACAAACATGACACTAAGTATCATTCCGATCAGTCTAGGCACTGGTTTTAGCTACCTACTGGTAGCGACAATTTATCTCATCGTCTGCTACATCCTCATCAAGACCTTAAAAAAGGCCGGCAATGGCAAGACTGGAATTTTCCTGGCAGCTGGGCTCTGCGTGATAATGATTCTGCAAATCTCACATTGGTACAAACTTGAAGTCGAAAGGGAAAAACAAAAGTCTGAACTAATTGAGCGCTCGCCAGAAATCTACACATTGCTCAGCGACAAGTTCCAACAGTTCGACAAGAATCAAGACGGACAAATCGATGCCGGGGAACTAGCACACTACAAAACAACTTGCAGCTGCAATGCCGCCACAGTTAGCTACCTCAATGCCAAATTGCAAAGTATTGGTGACTTGCGCGCAGTATCCGGCAGCGATAGCTTGATGTTTACCATCAACAGAGAAGACCTTGAGGCTTTGAAAGGAGCGGCCCTGGAATCTTTTCAAATGACTCAATAATAAGACTTGAGCTTGCGAGATTTCCACGCGTCCGCATTGCCTCAACTAAAAAGCTGACCTTGGATCAAAAAAGGAAGATTTTCTCTCGAAAAAATCTTCCTTTTTTTGAAACTCATCGAACAACACAGCTAAGAACAAAAGAACAAGTAACAACAGCAATCTGAGCAAAAAACCTGCTTATACTATATAGCTGACTAGACCGAGCAAAAAAAGAATCGCGAGAGACCCGGAGGGCCTTTCGCGATTCATAAAGATTGCTTGCCTGAAGACAAGCTCTTTTAAAAACGTCTTAGACTTAGACGATTAAGCGCTTACATTCTCTACATTCTCGCCAGTTTAGCGCCCGAAAATGTGCACCATGTCGTTGAACAGACCGTAGAGCATGAGGCTGATCAGCAATGCCCCAAAGATGCTATAGAGCTTGCCCTTGAGCTTGGCGTCTACTGGCTTGCCACCGCGAACCTTCTCGATCAAGAAGAAGACGATATGACCACCATCGAGAATCGGCAGGGGCAGAATATTCATGACGGCGAGGTTGATCGAAATCACCACCAAGAACCAGACGAAATTGAAGACGCCCTGATTGACGGCATCTGCACCCATCTGCACAATACCGACGATGCCACGCACTTCCATGTCTTGGTCAGACACGCCGGCAGGCTTATCGACGATTCCCAGCATCATGCCGAAACCCTTGAAGGTCATCGTGATCATGTTGCCAGTGAGCTTAGTGGCATCGCCAGCAGCTTTGCCCACAGAAACAGGGTTGTAGACCTGCTCTCCATTGACACCGATAGCGATACCAATCTTGCCGGTAGCGTCGGGGGTGAGCGAAATCGCCACCTTGTCGTTGTTTGGGCCGCGGGTGACCACAACTTCCACAGGAACGCCCTTGTTGGCTTGAATGGCCTTGGTCAGGTCTTCTGGGGTGACAATCTTGCCACCGCCGACCGAAACCAACTGGTCATTGGCCTGCAAGCCAGCATCGCGAGCGATGGTGACCTGGGTGGTCGAAACGTCTTTGATGTACGTGCTGTGCACGTTGTAGCCCGGTTCGCCAATGAAGGCGAAGAGAGCAAAGAGCATGATCACCGCCGAGACGACATTGAAGACCACGCCGGCTGCCGCAACGCAAATGCGCTGCCAGACCGGAAAGACCTTGAGGTCCTTAGCGGCATCAGGGTCGTCCTTGAGCAGCTCCTGAGCAGTGGTTTCATCCTGAAGTTCAGGAATGGAAACGTAGCCGCCAGCCAGAATGGGCGCCAAGCGAAATTCGGTGTCCCAGAATTTGCCCAAGACAATCGACCACTTGCGCGGGCCAAAGCCGATGGAGAAAACCGGTGTCTTGAAACCGAACAGGCGAGCAACGAACCAGTGTCCGAGCTCGTGAATGGTGATCAGTAAGCAGAGCCCCAGCACCATCACAGCAATCGAGGTGAAGCCAGAGAGAGAGGAGAAAAACATTGCAGCATCACCGAGAATCGGAGAAACCGCAGTGGAAAGAGTTGATGTCATCATAGTTGTTCCTAGAGTAAAAGGGAGCGCGGTCCTAGCAGGTCTGCAATAGCTCTGGGCTAACACCCCGGGCAATTGCCGACAAACTTCGGCCCCCACGCTCCCTTTATTTTTGTTGTTTTAGAACTGCCTAAGGCTAGATTTTAGGCCTGACCGGAGTCCGAATCAGGTTTGCTCACAACAGGGGCAACCGCAGCCGGAGCCGCGTCACCCTTGTCGCCGCCGGTGACGGGAGCCTCGTCGGCAGAAGAAGTATCACCTTCGCTGCCAGCTTCGACAGCGTGAGGAACAATCTCAGCGATTGTCGGCGTGACGATTGGCAGCACCACCGCAGGCGGGGTGACAGCACAAACGGTCTCATTGCGCAGGGCGACAAATTCGAAGCCCAGCAGCGTTTCCTTGACCATCAGCACGTCGACGATCTTCATGAAGCATTCCTTGTCCCGCAGCAGGAGGGCTTTCACCTCATCCAGACACTCGGTAACAATGCGCTTCACTTCCACGTCAATGGCGTTGGCCAAGTCAGGGCTGAGCTGGTGTCCACTGGCCATGGAGCGGCCAAGGAACGGGTTGCCACCACCTTCGCCGATGGAGATCGGACCAAGGTTGGACATGCCGAATTCGGTCACCATGCGCAGAGCAATGCCCCACGACTGTTTGAAGTCGTTGGACGCGCCGGTGTCGATGGTGTTGAGGAAGACTTCCTGGGCCGCACGACCACCCATGGCCATACGGATACGGGCACGCAGGTTCTGCTCGGTCATGCCGTAGCTGTCACCAACTGGCATCGCCATGGTGTAGCCGAGGGCACGAGCGCGAGGAACGATGGTGATCTTGGTAACCGGGTAACCACCCAGTTCACGCTCGAACTGGTCCTGAGAAACCCAGGCGTGACCCAGCTCGTGCACCGCGGTGTTGAGCATGTCGAGACGCGACATGCGCTTGGCGCGGCCTTCCTTGGCAGGGCCCATCTGAACGCGGTCAGCCGCTTCATCCAGGTCATGCAGGCTGATCAGCTCAGGCACGAGCTTGGTGGCTTCGCCTTTGCTGATCTTCTTCGCTTCCATCAAAGCGAGAATTTCTTTCTCGATGCGGCGGTCGGCCACACGAGTTGCTTCGTTCATCAGCTCAGCCAGCTGGGCGCCGCTGAAGCCGGGGGTGTTGCTGGCGATCATGTCGAGGGAGACGCCGGGGGCCAATTTCTTGCCCTTGGCGTGCACCTTGAGGATGCCTTCGCGACCAAACTTGTCGGGCGAATCGACCAGGACGTGCAGACCGAAACGACCAGGACGCGTCAGCGCCGGGTCGAGAATGTCAGGACGGTTGGTGGCGGCCATGAAGATGATGCCTTCATTGTCGTTGAACCCGTCCATTTCAACCAGAATCTGGTTGAGGGTCTGTTCGCGCTCGTCGTTACCGCCACCAACACCGGTGCCACGCTGGCGACCGACGGCGTCGATTTCGTCGATGAAGACCACCGAAGGACGCTTGGCGCGTGCCTTGGCAAAGAGTTCGCGAACGCGGGCAGCGCCCACGCCAACGAACATTTCGACGAAGTCAGAGCCAGAAACCATGTGGAACTCTGCATCGGCCTCGCCTGCAACAGCCTTGGCGATAAGGGTTTTACCGTTGCCGGGGTCACCGATCAACAGTACGCCAGACGGCGCCTTACCACCAAGTCGCTTGAGGCGACCGGGATTGCGGAGATAGCTGACGACTTCCATCAGCTCCTGCTTGGCTTCATCAGCACCAGCGACGTCAGCGAAAGTGACACGCTGAGTCGACTTCTGCTGTTCTTTGATCTGGCTCAGCTGAGTACGCTGGGCGCCGGCGGCACCGGCCTGACGACGAATAAACCAGATGAAGAGACCGACCATGAGCAACATGGGCAGCCAGCCGATCAAACTGTCGAGGAAGGTACGGTCATCGGCACGATTCTTGGTGTCGTTGGCGACATTGCCCTTGGTGGCGGCGTCGAGCAGCTGAGCTGCACCGGCCTGACCAGGGATCTCAACGCGCACCTTGCGACCGTCCTTGTACTCAGCGTTGACGTACTGCACGTTGCCAGCTTCGTCTTTGACGAACTGCAGCTTGGTGATCGAGCCGGGCGTAGTGCTGAGGTCGCGATAGAGCGTGTCATAGCTCATCGGCACCGGCTTGCCATCGGCAGGGGGGGCGGTCTTGGCCGGAACGTTGACGACAGTGCCATCCGGCTGAGTCTGAGTGACACTGGGTGGATTGGATGCATTCTGGATGCCGGAGATCGGCCCCCAGAGCATCACGGCTGCGACGGCGATGAGGAAAATCACCATCAAATTCTTGAGTTTCATATTGTTTTTCTCTTGTTAGAGGTTGGGGAGAATGGCTTCTCCAGGACTTCACAGAGACACGACAGCACTAGCTAGACCCGCAGGCTAGACCCGAAGGCTAGACCCGAAGGTCAGACCCGAAGGCATACTAAGTTGTTGCCATGTCTCCGGAAAGAAAGGAAATGATGGTGCCTTATGCGGCTTCGTCAGCCTTGGGCTTGCGAATGACGCCGTACTTGATCATCTTGTTGCGCGTCACTTCTTCAGCGGTCTTGTTGCCCCACTCGCGGGCGGCGGTGAGCTGCTGGAAGAGCGACTGCTCGATGGGCTGGCCCACCTTCGCCCAATCGGCGATGGTCGAGCCATAAGGCTTGTCGGTGTCACCGTGCAGGCGAACGCCCTTGGCAGTGAGGTAGGCAACGCCTGTGACCACGTCGAAGGTGTATTCGATGCGGTCGCTGGTGAGCGCCTCGAGTTCATCCTTGGTGGCGCGCAGGGCGATGGATGCCAGACGAGCGGGCTTACCGATGGCGGCCCACTGCTGGCGGGTGCGCTCGGTGCCTTCGACGACACTGCCGTCGGATGCGAGAACAATGCGAGCGAAAGCGGCGTCGGCATCGACAGTGTAGCGATACTCGCCGGCGCTCTTGCGGTGGCCTTTGGCCATCTCGAGAGACTTGATGTACGACTTCAGCCCGAAGACCATGAAGCCTTTTTCTTTCTTCAAGACTTTGTCGGCGTCGACCGCTGAAGAAGAATTGCTGCGGTTCTGACTGCCGTGGTGACTAGATGTACTGTTCATTTTGTGTCCTGTTCTGTTTGCTGTTGGATTGATTGAACGCGTCTACCGCTGGTTCAAAAAACCGGCGGAAGCGTGGTTAGATTTTTGAGAAGTACTCTTCCTCATCGGACTTCAAGGTTTGAACGCATATGCGCTCAAGAACCATCTGGCTACGCAGTGACACTGAGTTCTCAAAAGGAACCCGCGTTTCACGTTTGGCGATCAACCCGGGCACAAAATTGCACGGTCGACGCTGAACAGAAAGCATTAATGGTGTCTGTGAAAGCTTCATGGTCGAAGCTTCGTTGCATTGTTCTGAATGCTGGATGGCTGCAATAACCCCGGCTTCTCACTTGGAAACATTCCCGCAGATTTATTTGGCGTAGGTGCTGAAATGTAGAGCTTTGGGAGACCAGAGAGATTAAGGGGGAGGAAGAGTATTCAAGAACATATTAAGAACTAGCTCCTAGTTCAAGAATAACTTGATAAGTAAGCTTAAAGAGTCACGCGCGCGAGGCTGAAACCAGCATAATCTTGTGGCAGTGCGGGCTTTTCACCACGTTGTCATTAGCAGCAAGCGCGCACGGAAGCATATAGCAGAGCCCGCTCAGCTTGACATCGAGGTCGTTATTTTTGCCTCTTTTTCTCGCACAATGTCGTTTTCTTTGCGTTTTCTTGAAGGATAAGACCCAGTCACAATCGCTACTCGCAAGCCTGTTTTGCCCCGCTTAGCTGCTAAATTAGCTGATGTAAAAGCGAAAGCCCGAGCTGTCAAGCGCTTGGGCATTAGCAAGAAGTAAGAGGCCAAAGGAAGTAAGAGGCAAAAGGAAGTAATGCTCAAAGAATTATTCGGCACAGACAAACCAGTAATAGGCGTCGTGCACTTAATGCCTCTACCGGGCTCGCCTCGCTACTCTGGAGACTTAGAGACCGTTCTGCTGAGAGCTGAGCAAGAAGCAACGGCACTTTCTAGCGGTGGCGCCAACGGTATCATTGTTGAAAATTTCTTCGATGCTCCCTTCACGAAGAACAGAGTAGACACAGCTACGGCTTGTGCTATGACTTTAGCGATCAAGCGCATCGCTACAATTTGCGACTTGCCCATCGGCGTCAACGTTTTACGCAACGACGGCCTTACTGCTCTAGCCATCGCCGCCACTGCAGGGGCTCAATTCATCCGTGTCAATGTACTTAGTGGTGCCATGGTCACAGACCAAGGCTTAATTGAAGGAGAAGCCCACGACCTGCATATGTACAGAAGACAACTTTCTGCTCAAAATTCGGTGCGCATTTTAGCCGACGTTATGGTCAAGCACGCTTCGCCTCTAGGTCAAGACAACGACATTGCTCAATCAGCCAAAGACACGGTTTTACGCGGTCTTGCCGACGGGGTAATTGTCAGCGGAGCAGCTACCGGCTCACCACCAAATTGGGACGACCTAAAAAAAGTACGCGAAGCCCTACCTAATACACCAATTATGATCGGCAGCGGCTCTAGCGCCGAGAATTGCGCCGCCCTTCTCGCCATCGCCGATGGTATCATCGTCGCCAGCTCCCTCAAGCGCCAAGGCTTAGTAGAAAACCCGATTGATGTTGAGCGCGTGCGCAGTTTAGTCAAGGCTGTACAAGTAGCCCAAGAATAATCAATGATTAGCAAAGGCTGATCGAGATCCTAAATATCCTGCCCAGGCGGGCTCTTGGAGCTGCCAAAATCACCAGAAGCAGCTTTCAGTGGCGCTTTGATTTCGCCCAAGGCTTTGTCTAAGTCAGCATCAGCCTGATACATCCAGCATTTAACACGATCTACCCAAATCACCATATCAACTATGGCGTGTGAAAGATCGACATTGTCCTGCTTCAAACGTGCCACCACCCAATCGGGCAGACTGACTTGATTTTCCTTTGTGGCATTTACAGGTGTAACCATCTCGGCTAGGCCCTCGGAGAGCCAGATAGCAATGGTATGGACAAAATCGCGCCTAGAAAAATTCAAATTAGCCAAAGCATCAGCAAGAGTGCGCACACCATCTAAGCGCTCTAAGCCAGGATTAATCATCAAAGTCGAAGCATAGTTGCCTGTCGAAGCCAGTGATCGCAATACTGTTTTAGGAGAAACCCCGAGGGAATCTAAGTAATATTTGTCATCGGCATAACTAAGGCCTTCCTTAATCATGCGTTCAAAAGTTTGCTCAGCACTATTTAACGAAATCGAGCGGGGCAGACCATCAATTGAGCCTTCGGTAAAGCCAAAGCTGCCACTTTGCCAGAGGAAAAGCTCATAAAGTGCTTCCAGACCGGTCATTCCTTCCATCTCTACATGGATAGGCTGACCGCGCTCGATGACAATGGCGGCAATGCGCGCCCCCTGAGTGAGGGAGATTTTTCCTGTTAGTCCGCCGCTCCTGACAAGCTGCAACAAGTTAGAAAAACTAACTTTTGATAGCTCACCTGATAACTGCATCTATGTTCACCGGCTTAACTAGCTGACTGTGCCTGAGGTTGCTGCCATTCAGGCATTTTAAGTATACCCGAAGCTTTACTTAACAGGCTCACTCAACCGTACCTTCAGCGCCCCTGCAATTGTTATACTGAGCCCCTTATCATATGTGTGTAGGAGCTAATGTCGTGGCCGCTCAAAAGAACGTGCAAGAAGAAGTCAAGCAAAATCAGTACCAAGGTGAAGAAGAGGAACAAGACGATAAATTGTTCGAAGGTGACCGCTCCCGCTGGTACACCGACACTGTGCTCAACGCTGAGCTAGCTGACTACGCTCCGGTCAAAGGCTGCATGGTAATCCGCCCCTACGGCTATGCACTGTGGGAAAACATCAAAGACGCCCTCGATGGCATGATCAAAGAAACTGGCCACCAGAATGCCTATTTCCCTCTGCTTATCCCCGAATCTTTCATGACCAAAGAAGCCCAGCACGTTGAAGGCTTCGCTCCTGAATGCGCAGTTGTCACCCATGGCGGCGGCAAGAAACTAGAAGAGCCACTCTTCATCAGACCAACATCTGAGACCATTATCAACTTCATGTTCGCCAAATGGGTGCAATCCTGGCGCGATTTGCCACTACTTATCAACCAATGGGCAAACGTTGTTCGTTGGGAAATGCGCACTCGATTATTCTTGCGTACAGCTGAATTTCTCTGGCAAGAAGGCCACACTGCTCACGCCACTGAAGTAGAAGCTGAAGAAGAAGCAAGAAAAATGCTAGAAGTTTATCGCTCGCTTGCCGAAGACTGGCTCGCTTTGCCCGTTATCACTGGAGAGAAAACCGATCGCGAACGTTTTGCTGGAGCCGTTAGAACTTATTGCATCGAAGCCATGATGCGCGACGGCAAGGCTTTACAAGCAGGAACATCACACTTCTTAGGTCAGAATTTTGCTAAAGCTTTCGATATCAAATTCCAAAGTCAAGCCGGAGAACTCGAATATGCCTGGCAAACAAGCTGGGGTGTATCGACTCGCCTGATCGGAGCTGTGGTGCTCGGCCACGGTGATGACAAAGGCTTGGTTCTGCCACCACGTATTGCTCCGATTCAAGTTGTGATTGTGCCTATCTACAAGACTGATGAAGAGAAGGCTTTGGTGCTGGGCCGCTGCAACGAAATATTTGCCGAATTGAAAAAAGCTGGCATTCGCGTTCACCTAGATGACCGCGATAACTGTACTCCTGGTTTCAAGTTCAATCACTGGGAACTACGCGGCGTGCCACTAAGACTGAATATCGGACCAAGAGACGTAGCTGGCAATGTCGTTGAAATTGCTCGCCGCGATACTTCCGAAAAAATTCGTGGCGTCGCTCAAGCTGGTTTAGTCAACGAGCTAACCGGCCTGCTATCAGCGGTGCAGAAGAATATTTTTGACAAAGCTCTAGCATTCCGCAAAAGCAAAACAGTAAAAGCAGCAAGCTATGACGAGCTGAAGAAAATACTTTCGGAAAGCAACGTCTTTGTTGAATGTCACTGGGACGGTAGCGGCGACGACGAAGGCAAAATCAAAGAGGAAACCAAAGCGACCATTCGCGCCATTCCTTTTGCTTTCGAACCAGTACAAGGCACCTGCATGTACACCGGCAGACCTACTACTCGCCGCGTAATATTTGCTCGCTCATATTAGAGTTAGGGGAGCTAATTAAGCCTAGCGACCAATAGTCTCGACAACAAAAGGCTAAAGCAAACTATTTTGCTTTAGCCTTTGAGTTTTCAAAGACGGCGTTGCTGACGACAGCAGTAGCTCTGTCTTCTTTCTGAAGGAACTGACCAGCTTCCGAGCTGCTTAGCTTCAGCCTCTTATAACTGCCGATCTTTACTTCGACATTCTTATCGTGCCGCTGAGCTACATCAAAATGCTCTCCACGTAAAAAACTTCCAAGACACATCATCGAGCCGTTTGATGAGCCTTCTTGGTAGCTACTAATTGAGACAAAGCCTGGTGCTAGCGCATGCCCCATTGTCAAATGAGACATACCGGTGCAACCACTGCTTAGAGAGGTGCGGTAATTCTCGTTCTTCAAATTATGAAAAGAAAGCTCAGCCTGTCTAAAATCATCGCTAGTTGAAGCTGGCGAGTCAGTAATTTCCAGCGAGACCTTCTGTGTGTCATCTTTATCGAGCAAAGTTATGCTTGGGCCTTGGGCCGCAATTTTCAAGGTAATCTGTTCCTTACCAGTTGGTCCGACAATTTGGATTTCACTGGCACGCACCACTGGAGCTACCGAATTGGCAGCCATTAATTGCGAACACGAAAGGCTTGCTATGCCGCCAATAAAAGCTGAAGCAAAGCAAAGAATCAAATTCTGACCGAGTCTACTTTTTATCATTTCGGGGCCTCACAAATTGGACGATAACTACATTTTGCGAAATTTCTGAGAGTGTTCGCAACCTGAAATTCGTGTTCTCGGCTCAGTCAGATGCATCTATCGCCGTCCAAAAATGAGCGCCTTCGGGAATTTCCTGGGCTAACCTTTCAAACAAATTGAAATTATGCAGTTGCCATCTCTCCTGCGTATATGTCAGTACTTCAGTAAGGGCTCGATTCAATTGAGACTGACCAGACTGGTTTGCGAAACTCACTTCTTCCGGAAGAAAACGCATTAGCATTTCCATCGATTCCTCAAGACGACCTGCAGCTGCAAGAGCTCTGGCGCTAAAGGGATCAAGACAGTAATCGAGACTGTACATTAAACTAGCCTGGTAGCGAGCTTTATCAATACATTCAAGGGCCCTCAATGCATCTCCTTCATCGAGATAATACGAACCAAGTTCCATCCAGCCCTCGCCGTGCTCCCAGTTCGGCGCAATGCGGAGAATCTCCTCCAAATTAGCAATAATTTGGTGCGGATTGCCTTCCTCGATACTTTTCACATAACTATTGAAAAGCTCCATCGATACAGTTTGTTTATCTTCCGCCATTTAAAACGTCACAGGAATTGCTTTGACGCCGCGCAAAGCAAAAGGTCGTCGATACTCAAGTTCAACCCCTTTTAGCTTGAGGTTGGGCAGGCGTGTGAGCAATGTATTTAGAGCAATACGTCCTTCTGCTTTAGCAAGTGACGAGCCCAAACAATGGTGAATACCAGCACCAAAAGACAAATACTTATTGTTCTGACGAGTAATGTCCAGCTTTTCAGGAGTGGCGAATTGTTCAGGATCGTGATTAGCAGCGCCGGTGAGCAGCATAACAGTATCGCCCTCCAAAATCTGCTGTCCACCCAGTTCAAGATCCGATCCAGCCATCCGACGCACCAGTTGCACGGGGCTGTCGTAGCGCAAAAATTCGTCTACAGCTGACTCAATTAGCTCTGGCTGAGCTTTTAGCAGGGCAAACTGTTCAGGGTTACGCAGCAAAGCAATAACACTATTGCCAATTAAATTAACTGTTGTCTCATGACCCGCCACCAAAAGCAGTACCAGATTTGCCATCAGTTCATCTACTGTAAGCTTGCTACCTTCCTCTTCTGCCTGCACCAGTGCACTGATCAAATCAGCGGCCGGATTCAGGCGCCGCTCTTCTACCAGAGGTCGCAAATAATCAGTCATTTCTTTATTGGCTTTAACGGCCATGAGCATTTTAGGCATGGCTGCGCTTGGCTCCAGGGCTTCAGTTAAGGCGTGAGACCAGTTGCGCAGGCGCTCACGATCCGAAACTGGAATACCAAGCATTTCGGCTATCACTGTCAGGGGCAAGATAAAAGCAAAGTCGTTGATTACATCCATCTCGCCCTTAGCCTCAACTTGATCAATCAGCTTGGTGGCTATTGCACCGATATGGTCGCGCATGCCACTTACCATAGATGGACTGAAAGCTTTGTTTACGAGAGAGCGCAGACGAGTGTGATCCGGCGGATTGACGTTGAGCATTGAACGATTGCGAGACTGAAGCTGCTCGGCTAATTGCGGAATGAGTTTAAGCAGCGGGCTGACTGTCTTCCAGCGCTGAAAGCCCTTCTCATAATGAACATCGCGAAAAACACCATTGACTTGTTCGTAGCTACTAATGAGCCAATATTGTCCAGCCTTGCTCCACATAACTGGAGCCGATTTCCGCATCTGAGCCAAGCTCGGATATGGGTTATCCAGGAATTCTTTGGTTGGATGCCAAATTGGGTCTGGCAAATCAAAATCTGGTCTTTTCATGCCCTTCTTGTTCCACGCAAAACTAGCGCAGTAACGCCGGCGCGAAACCGCAACCCAGGAGACACTACAGCAGATAGTACACCAAAAACACCCTTAAAATTCACGAGACGACTTGGCTGCCAGGTTGGCAAAGCCTACGATGCCAGTGGGGCTTATGTATACAGCGTTAGGTTGGACTAGCAATTCATTTGTTCAATGGGTTGTTTTGGCAG
>Ga0172380_10001394_pt1 | contig 41571 bp, 45 predicted proteins | sample Leawe162metaG_FD_119747 | JGI IMG/M metagenome (GOLD analysis project Ga0172380, IMG submission 119747) | Leachate microbial communities from a municipal landfill in Southern Ontario, Canada - Leachate well 162 metaG | ecosystem: Engineered > Solid waste > Landfill > Unclassified | place...
AGGCTTTCGGCGAAGCGCCCGTCGCCCTGCACCGGCGTAAGTATTTCCTCGTTGTGCATGCCGTGGCGTTTGCAGGATTCGAAGTCCTCCAGGCCGTAGGCGGGCGCGCTGTGCACCACGCCCGTGCCGGTGTCCAGCGTGACGTAGTCGCCGAGATACACCGGCGACTCGCGCTCGTAGAAGGGGTGGCGGAACTTCACCAGCGCCAACGCGGCGCCCTGGCAGGCGCCGAGCACCTTGCCCTCGATGCCGTAGCGGGCCAGCGCCTGGCTGCGCAACTCCGCCGCCAGCACCAGCAGGCCGCGCGGCGTCTGCACCAGTTCATAGGTGAACTCCGGGTGCAGGTTGAGCGCCTGGTTGCCGGGAATCGTCCAGGGTGTCGTCGTCCAGATCACCGCGAAGCAAGGTTGTTCCGGCAGCGCGTCCAGCCCGAAAGCGCGTGCCACCCGGCCACGTTCAGCATCGGCGAGCGGAAAGGCCACATCGATGGCGGGCGATTCCTTGTCCTGGTATTCGACCTCGGCTTCGGCCAGCGCCGAGCCGCAGTCGAAGCACCAGTTGACCGGCTTGAGGCCCTTGAAGAGGAATCCGCGCTGGTGGATCTCGCCCAGGGCGCGGATCTCGTCGGCCTCGTTGCGGAAGGCCATGGTGTGATACGGATTGTCCCACTCGCCCAGCACGCCAAGGCGGATGAAGTCCTTCTTCTGCCGCTCGACCTGCTCGGCGGCAAAGGCGCGGCACAGTTCGCGCGCCTTGTCCGCCGGCAGGTGCTTGCCGTGCAGCTTCTCGATCTGGTGCTCGATGGGCAGGCCGTGGCAGTCCCAGCCGGGAACGTAGGGCGCGTCGAAGCCGGCGAGGGTCTTCGAGCGGACGATGATGTCCTTGAGTATCTTGTTGACGGCGTGGCCAATGTGGATGTCGCCATTGGCGTACGGGGGGCCGTCGTGGAGTACAAACCTCGGCCGGCCGGCCGAGGCCTTGCGGATCTTCTGGTAGAGCCTGCGGCTCTGCCAGTCGGCCACCCATTGCGGCTCGCGTTTGGCGAGGTCGCCCTTCATCGGGAAGGGGGTGTCGGGAAGGTTCAGGGTTTTTCGGTAGTCGGCCATGTCAAAAGAACCTATAAGCGCTGCGCCGCGTGATACGCCCTGGCAGCCGCCACGTCGCGCGCGATCTGTGCCGTCAGTGCTTCAAGTGAATCGAATTTCGCCTCTTCGCGCAACCTGTGCAGGAAGTTCACCCGCAGGTGGGCGCGGTAGAGGTCGCCCTGGAAATCGAAGATGTAGACCTCCAGCGTCGGCAGTCCGCTGGTGCTCACCGTCGGCCGCACACCGAGGCTGGCCACGCCTTCCAGCGGATGATCGGCGATGCCGTCCACCGTCACGACGAAGATTCCGGACAGTGGCGCCTTCAGGCGCTTCAACTGGATGTTGGCCGTGGCGTAACCGAGCTTGCGGCCGAGCTTCTCGCCGTGGAGGACGCGGCCGGAGATACAGTAGGGGCGTCCGAGCAGGCGCTCGGCATGTTCCAGGTCGCCGGCGTCGAGCGCCTCGCGCACGGCCGAGCTGGAAACACGCTCGCCTTCGTGAACCAAGGTTTCCATCGCCTCGACGCCGAAGCCGTGTTCCATCCCGGCCTGTTGCAGCAGGGCGAAATCGCCCGTGCGGCCCTTGCCGAAGCGGAAATCGTCGCCGATCATCAGGTGGCGCACGCCCAGCCCGTTCACGATGCGTTCGACGAAGTCCTCCGCCGTCAGCGCCGCAAAGCGCTGGTTGAAGGCACACACATAGGCATGGTCTACGCCGCACTCGGCCAGCAGCTGCAGTTTCTCGCGCAGGCTGGCCAGGCGCGCCGGCGCCGACTGCGGCGCGAAGAACTCGCGCGGGTTCGGCTCGAAGGTCATCACCGCGGACGGCAGGCCGGCCTGTTTCGCCAGCCCGGTCAGCTTCGCCAGTAGCGCGCGATGGCCACGGTGCACGCCATCGAAGTTGCCGATGGTGAGCACGGTCGAATGCAAAGCGCGGGCGGGAATGCCTCGGAAAACCTGCACGGTGGTAACTGATTGCCGGGAAACGGCGAATTATACAGCCGGTGCAGGGCCGCCCCAAGCCGGCTGAAGTGTTTGCATGGAGCGAAGCGAACAACCGTCACCCCCTTTCTCGGATAGGGGGCTGGGGGGGATAGCCCCTACCTCAGTCGAGACGGACCAGTTTCGACTTGGCGAGCGGCGGATTCTTGGCGAAATAGCCCTTGATGCCCCTCAGGATGGCCTCGGCCATCTTCTCCTGATAGTCCTCGTCGTTGAGCCGCCTTTCCTCGTCCGGATTGCTGATGAAGGCCGTCTCGATAAGGATGGAGGGAATGTCCGGCGCCTTCAGTACGGCGAAGCCAGCCTGCTCGACGTGTGGCTTGTGCAGGGTATTCACTCCGCCCAGTTCGCCCAGAACCGCCTTGCCCAGCTTCAGGCTGTCGTTGAGCGTGGCGGTCTGCGAGAGGTCGAGCAGGGTGCGCGCCAGATGCGGGTCCTTGACGTCGAGATTGACGCCGCCGATCAGGTCGGCGGCGTTCTCGCGCTGCGCCAGCCAGCGCGCCGCGGAACTGGAAGCGCCAGTCTCCGAGAGCACGAACACCGAGGAGCCGCGCGCGGTCGGCTTGATGAAGGCATCGGCATGCACCGAGACGAAAAGGTCGGCCTGCACGCGGCGCGCCTTCTGCACGCGCTGGTGCAGCGGAATGAAGAAATCGCCGTCGCGCGTCAGCATCGAGCGCATGTTCGGCTCGGCATCGATCTTCGCCTTCAGGCGGCGCGCCACCTGCAGCGTGACGTTCTTCTCGTGGCTGCCACCACGGCCGATGGCGCCCGGATCCTCGCCGCCGTGGCCGGGGTCGAGCACGATGGTGACCATGCGCACGACCTCGGGCTCACCGGCTTCCTTCCGCGGCGCCTTGTCCGGCGACGCATCGAGCTTCTCCAGCAAGGCCAGGAGGGGATCGTCCGCGACGGTCGGATAAAGATCCAGCACAAGGCGGTGGCCATACTCGCCGACCGGCTTGAGCATGAACACCTGCGGCTGGATCTCGGTCTTCAATTCAATCACCAGGCGCACCACGCCCGGCTTGTTGCGCCCGGCGCGGATCAGGCGGATGTAGGGATCCATCTCGGAAATCTTGTTCGGCAGGTTCTGCAGGACGCTGTTGAACTCCACCCCTTCGAGGTCGACCACCAGCCGCTCCGGGTTCTTCACGATCTGGTGCGTGAAGGCGATCGGCTGCTGGTATTCGAGCGTGACGCGCGTGTAGTCGCGCGCCGGCCAGACGCGCACGGCGAGGATGCTGGTCGCCGCCTGCCCCACCGGGCTGACCAGCAGGGTCATGGCGGCACCGGCGAACTTCAGGAAGTCGCGGCGCTTGATTCCGGCAGGAAGGAGCGGAGCCTGCTCAGGCATGCGCGCCCCGCTTCGCTGAGCGCAACGAAGTCGGCTCGCCGTCCGTTATCGACAACGGAGAGCGCGACGCGCAAGTCGGCCGGGACAAGGTAATTCCCCGCCTTGTCCGGCCATTCGACGAAGCAGACCGCCTCGCCCTGAAAGTATTCGTCCAAGCCCGCATCCAGGTATTCTTCCGGCTGGCTGAACCGATAAAAATCAAAGTGATGCAAGTTTAATCTAGAAATAGCATAAAGTTCAACCAAAGTATAGGTGGGACTTTTCACATTTCCCGCATAGCCGAGGCCGCGCAGCACCCCGCGCACCAGGGTCGTCTTGCCGCTGCCGAGGTTGCCGTCGAGGTAAATCACCAAGCCCGGGGCCAGCGCCTGGGCCAGCGCGACCCCCAGTGCCAGCGTTGCCGCCTCGTCAGGCAGGCTCATGGACAGGCTATGATCCTCGGAATGCAAAACGCAGACTCCATCGATGGGGTTGAACTCACCGCGCGCATCAGGCAATGGGGGCGGGAGCTGGGATTTGATGCTGTCGGCTTTGCCGATACTGCGCTCGACGCCGCGGAAGCCGGACTGGCGGCGTGGCTTGAAGCCGGCTTTCACGGCGAAATGGATTATATGGCAAGACACGGCACCAGGCGCTCGCACCCGGCGGAACTGGTGCCCGGTACGGTGCGCGTCATCACGGCGCGCATGAACTACCTGCCGACAGCCGCGCCGATGGAAACTGTGCTCACCGACGGATCGCGCGCGGCCATCTCCCGCTACGCCCTCGGCCGCGACTACCACAAGCTTCTGCGTGCACGGCTGCAGAAGCTGGCGGAGCGCATCGCGGCGGAAACCGGGCCTTTCGGTTATCGCGTGTTCACCGACTCCGCCCCGGTGCTGGAAGTGGCGCTGGCGGAAAAAAGCGGCCTCGGCTGGCGCGGCAAGCACACCCTGCTGCTGACGCGCGAGGCTGGCTCATATTTCTTCCTCGGCGAGATCTACACCGACCTGCCGCTGCCGATTGATGCCCCGCAGGCGGAGCACTGCGGCAGCTGCCGCGCCTGCCTCGACATCTGCCCGACACAGGCCATCGTTGCCCCTTACACGGTCGATGCGCGGCGCTGCATCTCCTATCTCACCATCGAGCTGAAGGGCGCCATCCCCGAGGACTTGCGGCCGCTGATCGGCAACCGCGTCTACGGCTGCGACGACTGCCAGCTCGCCTGCCCGTGGAACCGCTTCGCGCGCCGTACCGGGGAGGCTGACTTTGCCGTGCGCCACGGACTCGACAGCGCCAGCCTGGTCGAACTGTTCGCGTGGACGGAAGAGGAATTCAAGCTGCGCCTGGCGGGCAGCGCCATCTACCGCATCGGCCATGAGCGCTGGCTGCGCAACCTCGCGGTGGGCCTGGGCAATGCGCCGACCTCGCCGCAGGTCGTCGCCGCGCTCGCGTCACGCCGCGGCCACGCTTCCGGACTCGTACGGGAGCATGTCGCTTGGGCGCTGGCGCGTCACCTTGGCTGAGGCGGCACCCAACGCCAGAGCAGGATCGCCAGCAGTGCCAGTCCGGCGTACAACAGCGTGAACGTCGTCGCCGAAACATCCCAGTAGAGCAGCCGGCCGAGCCAATGGCCGATGAAGCCCGTTTCGCCGGCAACCCCGCCGCGCAGCATGTCCTCCCACACCGTCAGCGGACAGGCAATGCCGGCCAGGGATTCGAGCGCAACGAAGGCGATCGCCCCGGCATGCGTGAGGCGCAGGCGGCGGTGCCGCACCCAGCGCCAGCCGGCGGCGGCGCCAAGCGGAATCAGGAAGAAGCCGGCCGTGATGAAGCCGGCGATGCAGAAGTGAACGACGAGGATGAGATCGGCCAGCATGCGCACGCCGATCGGCAGGGCCTCAGGGGCCGGTCGCCACCGGCCGCGCCGGATCGGCGCACCACTCGCTCCAGGAACCCGGATAGAGCCGCGAACCGCTGAGCCCCGCTACTTCCATCGCCAGCTGGTTGTGGCAGGCCGTCACGCCGGAACCGCAGGAATGGACCACCTCGGCTGCGCTGCGCCCAGCCAGCAGTGCCTCATACTCGGCACGCAGCATCTCCGCCGGCTTGAAGCGCCCGTCGGGCAGCAGGTTGTCCTTGAAGAAGCGGTTCACTGCGCCGGGGATGTGGCCGCCGACCGGATCGAGCGTCTCGTTCTCGCCGCGGAAGCGCTGCGCATTGCGCGCATCGAGCAGCCTGACGCCGTCCTGCGGAGACTGACTTTCCACGAAACGCACATCGACGGCCATTTCCGGGCGCAGCCGGGGCACGAACACGGCATGGGGATGGTGGGGCTCGGCATCGGTCGTGTCGTAGCCCACCGCCTCCCAGGCATTGATCCCGCCGTCGAGCACCGCCACGGCGTCGTGTCCGATCCAGCGCAGCATCCACCACATGCGCACGGCGTAGGTGCCGCCGGCATCGTCGTAGACCACCACCTGGGTGTCGTCCCCTACGCCCCATTCGCCCAGTTTGGTGGCGATGCGCGCCGGGTCCGGCAGGGGGTGGCGGCCGTTCTTCCCGGTAAGCGGGCCGGAAAGATCCCTTTCCAGATGGGCATAGATCGCCCCCGGAATATGCACCTCACGGTAAGCCAGCTCGCCGGCATGCGGGTGCACCAGGTCGAAGGAACAGTCGAAGACGCGCCAGCGCGCATCGTGCAAGTGATGCGCCAGATTCTCAACGGAAACCAGGGTGTTGAAAACCTTCATGCCTGCAGCCAGCTTCGGGCATCCTGCTCATCGTCGAAAACCTGCAAATCGGCATCGACGAAGATCTGCGACAGCCAAGCGCTCCACGTGACCCACTGCGAGTCGGTGAGGACGGCGATCTTGCCGAAGTCGTGGCTGTGGGCGCGGGAGAATTTGATCTCCTCCCAGGCCATGTCCAGCGTGAAGTCGGCCATCTGGCGCAGGTCGAACAGCAAGTTGACCGGTCCCTGAAACCGGACCTTGTAATTGACCAGTTCCTCGAACTCCTTGTAGTCGGCCAGAGCGAACTCCCCATATACAGCGACGGTGACCAGCTTGTCCTTGTGGTCGGTGACGATCATGCTGCGCTCCCCTTCGAATTTATTCGATCCTACTATATCAATCCTGCTCGACCGGCGCACGCGATTGCGTCGAGGCCAGCAGTCCGCTGGCGACAATCATGCCGATGGCCAGCCAGGACGACAGCGACAGCACCTCGTCCCACAGCAGCATGCCGAACAGGCTGGCAAAGATCACCGTGCTGTAGGCCAGGCTGGCCGATACCAGGGTGCTGCCCCGCTTGTAGGCACGTGTCATGGCCAGTTGCGCCAGCGCGCCGAAGCCGCCCACGCCGAGCACCAGCCAGGCACCGTTGCCGCTGACGGCATGGACGGTCTGGCTCGCCAGCAGCCAGGGCAGCCCGATCAGGGCCGAGGTCAGCGAAAAATAGAACACCGTGCGCCACTCCGGTTCGCCCAGACGACCCAACTGGCGCACATGGAAATATGCCATGCCGGCGCCGGCGCCGGAGGCGAGCGCCGCCAGTCCGCCCAGCCACTGGTCCGCCTCAAAGCTCGGCCGCAACAGCAGGACGACGCCGGCCAGTCCCAGCGCAAGGGCGATATAGAGCGTCCCGCGCACGCGCTCGCCGGCCCAGACCGCCAGGATGAGGGCGAGGAACAGCGGCGAAGTGTAGTTGAGCGTCACCGCCGTCGCCAGCGGCAGGACACTGATGGCATGGAAATACAGCACCAGGGAAACGGAACCGGTCACGCCGCGCCACAGGTGGGCGCGCCAATGTGGCGTGGCCAGCGGCAGTCGCCGTACGAGCACGAACCCCCACAGGAGGACGAGGGCGATGACGCCGCGGTAGAACACCAGTTCCGCAGGGGAAAACAGGCTGGCGCCGAGCTTGACGCAGACACCCATGCTGGCAAACAGCCCGCTCGCTGCGATCATCCAGAGGGATTGCATGTTCATGAGTGAGAAAGGTTCGACATGCGCGGCAGGTGATACCCCAAGCCGTTGGCGTCATTGCGAAAAGTGGCTGAGTATAGTCGAAGCGCAGCGTGCCCCGATGAAGGCAATACGCTATGATTACGCTTTGCCTTTCAGCCATCCCCAATGAGCCAAGCTGCAAACGACAAACCGCCTGCTTCCTTCGAGGCGGCTCTGGCCGAACTGGAATCCATCGTGCAGGGCATGGAAACCGGCAAGCTCAGCCTGGAAGAATCGCTCGCCGCCTACCAGCGCGGCGCGACACTGCTCAAGCATTGCCAGGGCGCGCTGGCCGCCGCCGAGCAGAAGATCCTGGTTCTCGAAGCGGATCAGCTCAAAGATTTGCCGCGCTCCGAAAACTGACCGCTTCAAGATGGATTTCCAGAGCTGGATGACTGTCGTGCAGCAGCGCACCGAGCGTGCGCTCGAAAGCCTGCTGCCGGCCGCCGACATCGCCCCGCAGCGCCTGCACCGGGCCATGCGCTATGCCACCCTCGGCGGCGGCAAGCGCGTACGCCCGCTCCTGTGCCACGCCGCCGGGGAACTCGCCGGTGCCGACCACGCGCGCCTGAACATCGCCGGCTGCGCCGTCGAGATGATCCACGCCTATTCCCTGGCGCACGACGACCTGCCCTGCATGGACAACGACGTCCTGCGCCGCGGCAAGCCGACCTGCCATGTCGAGTACGACGAAACCACCGCCCTGCTGGTCGGCGATGCGCTGCAGTCGCAGGCCTTCCTGCTGCTCTCCGATCACGTGCTGGCCGACGATCCGCGCCGCCAGATCGAGATGCTGCGCCTCCTGGCGCAGGCCGCCGGCTCGCGCGGCATGGCCGGCGGCCAGATGATCGACATCGAGGGTACCGGCCAGCAATTGAGCCGCACCGAACTGGAGTTCATGCACGTCCACAAGACTGGCGCGCTGATCCGCGCGGCGATTCTGCTCGGCGCGCATTGCGGTCCGCCCCTGCCGCCTGAGGAAATGGAACGCCTGGACCATTTCGCCAAGCGCGTCGGCCTGCTCTTCCAGGTGGTCGACGACATCCTCGACACCGAGGCCAGCACGGCGACGCTGGGCAAGACCGCCGGCAAGGACGCCGCGCAGGGCAAGGCCACCTACGTCAGCGCCATGGGGCTGGCAGAAGCGCGCGAGATGGCGGACACCCTGCGCCGCGAGGCGCGCGAATCCATCGAGGCCTTCGGCGAGCGCGGCCGCCGCCTGCACGAGCTGGCCCACTTCATCGTCACCCGCAAGTTCTGAAGCACGCCGCAGCGAAGAGAACCATGTCCGCCTATCCCCTGCTCGATACCATCAACAGCCCAGCCGAACTGCGCATGCTGGAGCGCAAGCAACTGCCGCAGCTGGCGCAGGAGTTGCGCGAATTCCTCATCGAGTCGGTGTCGAAGACCGGCGGCCATCTTTCCTCGAATCTCGGCACGGTTGAACTGACCATCGCCCTGCACTACGTCTTCGACACGCCGGCGGACCGGCTGGTATGGGACGTCGGCCACCAGACCTACGCCCACAAGGTGCTCACGGGCCGCCGAGCCGGCATGGCGAAGCTGCGCATGCTGGGCGGCGTCTCCGGCTTCCCACGCCGCGACGAAAGCCCCTACGACACCTTCGGCACTGGACATTCGTCCACCTCCATCTCGGCGGCACTGGGCATGGCCATCGGCGCGCGCGACCGCGGCGTACAGAAGCATGTCGTCGCTATCATCGGCGACGGCGCCATGACGGCCGGCATGGCCTTCGAAGCGCTCAACAACGCCGGCGTGGCGGACGCCAACCTCCTCGTCATCCTCAACGACAACGACATGTCGATCTCGCCGCCGGTGGGCGCGCTCAACAAGTACCTGGCGCGGCTGTTCTCGGGACACGCCTTCAACGCCGCGCGCCGTGCCGGCGAGAAGGTGCTCGGCGTCTCACCCTCGCTGCTGGAATTCGCCAAACGCACCGAGGAACACATCAAGGGCATGGTCACGCCGGGCACCCTGTTCGAGGAATTCGGCTTCAACTACATCGGTCCGATCGACGGCCACGACCTCGACTCTCTGGTGCCGACCCTGCGCAACATCGCCGAACTGAAGGGTCCCCAGTTCCTCCACGTCATCACCAAGAAGGGCCAGGGCTACAAGCTGGCCGAGGCCGACCCGGTGCTGTACCACGGCGTGTCGAAGTTCGACAGCGAGAACGGCATCCAGCAGGGCAAGGCCGGCGGCCCCACCTACACCCAGGTCTTCGGCGACTGGCTGTGCGACATGGCTGAGCTGGACGCGCGCCTGGTTGCCATCACGCCGGCCATGCGCGAGGGTTCCGGCATGGTGCGCTTCGCCGAGGAATACCCGCAGCGCTTCCACGATGTCGGCATCGCCGAGCAGCACGCACTGACTTTCGCCGCCGGGCTGGCCTGCGAGGGCAGCAGGCCGGTGGTGGCGATCTACTCGACCTTCCTGCAGCGCGCCTACGACCAGCTAATCCACGACATCGCCCTGCAAAACCTGCCGGTGATGCTGGCCATCGACCGCGGCGGCCTGGTCGGCGCCGACGGTGCCACCCACAACGGCGCCTTCGACCTGTCCTACCTGACCTGCCTGCCGAACCTGGTCGTCATGGCGCCCGCCGACGAGAACGAATGCCGCCGGATGCTCACCACGGCCTTCCTCCATGACGGCCCCAGTGCCGTGCGCTATCCGCGCGGCCATGGCCCCGGCGTAACGCCGGAGACGGAACTGACCGCCCTGCCGCTGGGCAAGGGCGAACTCCGCCGCAGCGGATCGCGCATCGCCCTCCTTGCCTTCGGCAGCCTGCTGGCCCCGGCCCTCGAGGCAGGCGACCTGCTCGACGCGACCGTCGCCAACATGCGCTTCGTCAAGCCACTCGACCATGCCCTGGTCAGGGAACTCGCCTTCGGCCATGACTTGCTCGTCACCCTGGAGGAAAATGCCGTCATCGGCGGCGCCGGCGCGGAAGTGGCACGATCGCTGGAGGAACAGGGCCTGAACACACGACTGCTGCGCCTCGGCCTGCCTGATCGATTCACCGAACACGGCGATTCCGCCACCCTGCTGGCGCAACTGGGTCTTGACGCCAAAAGCATCGCAGAAAAGGTGAAACAGGCAATACTTGAGTGATTCTGTCGGGAATGGTAGGATGCATTCAAAAGAGAATGCTAATAGACCTGCCCCGAGAGAGAACACCATGAACCTGAGAGACACTATGGCCATACCCGACGTCCAAGGCTCCGCCGATACCCGCCAGCTGGCCATCGACAAGGTCGGCATCAAATCGATCCGCCATCCCGTGAAGGTGATGGACAAGAGCGGCGGCGTGCAGCACACCATCGCCGTCTTCAACATGTATGTCGGCCTGCCCCACAACTTCAAGGGCACGCACATGTCGCGCTTCGTCGAGATTCTCAACAGCCACGAGCGCGAGATCTCCGTCGAGAACTTCGAGCCGACGCTGCGCGAAATGGTCAAGCGGCTGGAAGCCGAAACCGGCCACATCGAGATGACCTTCCCCTACTTCATCTCGAAGAAGGCGCCGGTGTCCGGCGTGCAGAGCCTGATCGACTACGAGGTCACCTTCGTCGGCGAGATCCTTGAGGGCGGCAAGTACAGGTTCACCATGAAAATCGTCGTGCCGGTCACCAGCCTGTGCCCCTGCTCGAAGAAGATATCCGAGCGCGGCGCGCACAACCAGCGCTCGCACGTCACCGTCACGGCGACGACCAACGATTTCGTCTGGATCGAGGAGCTGGTGCAACTGGTGGAAAGCCAGGCCTCCTGCGAACTCTACGGCCTGCTCAAGCGGCCCGACGAAAAGTACGTCACCGAGCGCGCCTACGACAACCCGAAGTTCGTCGAGGACATGGTGCGCGACGTCGCTGCACTGCTCAACCGGGAAAAGCGCATCGATGCCTATGTGGTCGAGAGCGAGAACTTCGAGTCAATTCACAACCACTCGGCTTACGCGCTGATCGAGCGCAACAAGATCGGGAACTGAATCCTTCTCAGGATGCAAAGCAAACGGGGCGCCGCAGCGCCCCGTTTGCCTGGTTCGTCGAGCCTTACTTCGCGCCGCCCTTGCCTGACGCTTGCAGCTTCTCGCGGATGCGCGCCGACTTGCCGGAACGCTGGCGCAAATAGTAGAGCTTGGCGCGGCGCACATCGCCCTTGCGCTTCACCTCGATGCTGGCGATCAGCGGGGAATAGGTCTGGAAGGTCCGCTCGACGCCTTCGCCGGAGGATATCTTGCGCACCGTGAAGGCGGAATTCAGGCCGCGGTTGCGCTTGCCGATCACCACACCCTCGTAGGCCTGCACGCGCTTGCGCTCGCCTTCGACGACATTCACGTTGACAATCACCGTGTCGCCCGGGGCGAACTCGGGAATGGTCTTGCCCAGGCGGGCGATTTCTTCCTGTTCCAGTTGCTCGATGAGATTCATTGCCTTGCTCCTATGTCGAATGGCCCTTGGCCTTGTGCGCAGAGCATGCCATGGCATGATGCGCGCGTTTCTCGTTGATAAACCTGCTACTTCACCTGCTCCTGCCTGAATTCCTCAAGCAGGACGGATTCTTCCTTGCTCAGCCTTCGGCGCTCGATCAGTTCCGGTCGCCGCAGCCATGTGCGCCCCAGCGCCTGCTTCAGCCGCCAGCGCCGGATATCGGCGTGATGACCGGAAAGCAGCACCGCCGGCACTGGCAGCCCTGCATAGACTTCGGGCCGTGTGTAGTGCGGGCAATCGAGCAATCCGCCGGCAAAGGATTCCTCCACCGCCGAATTCGCATCGTTGAGCGCGCCCGGCAGTTGCCGCACCACTGCATCGATCAGCGCCATCGCTGCGATCTCGCCGCCGGAAAGGACGAAATCGCCCAGCGATATCTCCTCATCTACGCATCGCTCGACAAGGCGCTCATCGACCCCCTCGTAGCGACCGCAGAGCAGGATCGCTCCGGATCCCTGCGCCAGTTCGACCGCTCGCTCATGCCCGAGCGGTCGGCCTTGCGGCGACAAGTAGATCACTTTCGCGCCGGGCCGATTTTCCCTGGCCGCGACAATCGCCTTTTCCAGCGGTTCGGCCAGCATCACCATGCCCGGACCGCCGCCGTAGGGCCGGTCGTCCACCGTACGGTAGTTATCGACCGCGAAATCGCGAGGGTTCCACAGCGCCAGACGCCACAGGCCCTGCTCGCGTGCCCGCCGCGTGATGCCGCAGTCGGCTACGGCGGCGAACATCTCCGGGAACAGCGTGACGACATCGAAAGCGACGCTCACCAGTCACGCTCCCAGGCCACCCGGATCCGGCGCCCAGCCAGATCCACCTCCTTGATCACGGTGGCCACGAAGGGCAGCAGGCGCTGGCTGCCATCCTCGTCGCGCACATCGAGCACCTCGTGCGCACCAGTCCTCACCAGCTCGGCGACGTGACCCAGCTGCTCGCCTGACTGATTCACCACATCCAGACCGATCAGGTCGGCCCAGTAGAATTCATTGCTGGCCGTTTTCGGCAGTGCCTCGCGCGGCGCGCCGACATAGAGTCGGCCCAGCTGCTCGGCCGCATTGCGGTCCGCGATGCCCTCGAAGCGGACAACCAGGCCCTTGCCATGGAGCTTGCATTCGGCGAGCGGCCTCGTCTGCCACGCTGCATCCGCTGCCTGCTCCTCCGCGCCCAGCCACCATTGCGGCATGTGCGCCCATGCCTGCGGATCATCGCCGAAAACCTGGACCTTGACCCAGCCGTGGACGCCGAATGGGGCGGCGATGCGCCCCAAGACAATCATGCGTCGATTATGCGTGTCAAGCAGCGGCCTTGGCGGCGAACTGCTTGACCAGACGCGCCACGGTCGGCGACAGCTGTGCGCCCTTGCTCGTCCAGTGTTCGACACGCAGCATGTCGACACGCAGGCCCTGCTCCTTCTCGCCGGCGACGGGATTGTAGTAACCGACGCGCTCGATGCAGGCACCGTCACGGCGCTTGCGCGAATCGGCGACGACCATGTTGTAGAACGGACGCTTCTTGGCGCCGCCCCGGGCAAGTCGAATGACGACCATGTGATTAACCCTTGGTTGAAATCGGAAAATGGGGATCGGCGCAAGCCAAGTCCGCGAAGCGAACATCGGGCGAAGCAGCCGAAGCTAAAAAGGCCAATATCTTATAGGAAAACCATCTGATAAACAAGAACAAGTCGTGGCAGCCGGACAGCACATGACCAACTGCGTCCCCTTGCCCGGCCGGCCGATTCCTCTACAATGACCCCATTATCGTCAAAGGGGCCGCCCGCGGTCCGCAGCGCGCTTGGCACATACCCCCCCTCTCCACCAGATCCGCCCGTCCGATGACGTCACCCACATCCTCGACTGGCTCGCCTCCCCGATCCCGGAAGACCCGGCTCAGGATCTGGCCCAATTGGGCGGCGAACTGGCTGCGCTCGGCCGCGCCCACTTGGAAGACGCCCATTACCACCGCATTCTCGACCTCTTCTACGACCGCGCGCACCGACTCTCCCAAGCCCTGAAAGCGCGCCTTACCGAAACCAGCCTGCCGCTCGGCAAGGAATTGCGCGCCATGGCCGCCTTGCTGATTGCCGTGCACGAAAGTGTCGCTGCTGGCTACGAGCGCGTCCTGCTCGATGCCGATCGCCTCGCCCACAGCAAGCGTCGCAATGCCGGCTCGGTTGCCGCCCGAGCACTGCTCTGCCTTGCCGAAGCCCTGGAAACCAGCTGCATGGTGGCTGGCCCGCCGCCAACCGATCTGTGGCATCGTGCCCACACCTTGGCCAAGTCAGCGCGGGGGCTTTTCGAGCCAACGGCGACCGTGATTCCCGGCCTCTCGCTGGACGCCGAAAAAATCTACAAGGGTCTGCTGGCTCTGGCTGCGGCCCAGCCAGAGGGTTTCTCGCCTGGCGACATAGCCCTGGCGAGCGAGTACCTCACGCAGTTCTCCGCCGCGGTCAATCTGCTGCCCTCGCCGCCGCCGAAGGAAGAAGGCTCCTGGTACTGGGTGGACAGCAGCCGCGACATGGGTCCGGTGCCGCCCAATCGGCGCATCCCGCCCGACCACGGCGATCTGCTCTACTGTTCTTTCCAGTTGCTGGCCCGGCTGCTCGGCGAACAGGTATCCGCCCTCGAAAGCGGTATGCCGGCGGGCAACCTGCGGCTGCCGGAGCGTGCCGCCGGACATGGCGGCATCGCCGCACTGAAACGCCTGCAGGCGCATTGGGCGCACCCGCCGCATCGCCAGCATCCGCGTCGCCACAACAACTTCAGGGCGCAGGTCTGTGTCGGCCTCACCGAATTGTGGCAATTGCTGGAAAAGGGCGAGGCGCCTGAAGGTGCCGAGGTGGGCGCACCGCACATGACCGAGTGGATGGTGATCAACGAAAGTCCCTCGGGCTACGCCGTCATGCACGTTGCCGGGGAAGTAGAGGGGCTGGTGCCGGGCAGCGCCATTGCCCTGCGGCCGGCGCCGGACAAGCCGTGGAGCATCTGCATCGTGAGATGGATGAAGAGCGAGAACCCGGAGCATATCGAACTGGGTCTGGAATTGGTTGCACCGGCGGCGCGATCCGTGCAATTGATGTTCCGCAACGGCGATCCCGGGCAATTGCCGACGCCAGGCCTGCTCCTGCCGGCCATCCCTGCCCTGCGCGAACACCCGGCCCTGCTTGCGCCCTCCGGCGCCTACAGCGCCCGCCGCTTCTTCATCGTCTCGGGAGAAGACAAGACGCACATCATGCAGGGGCGACTGCTCAGCCTCGATCTGCAGACCGGGGCGGTCGAGTTGTTCCAGTTCGAATCGGACCCTTACCCGATGTAGTCACCGCCTCGGCCTCGCCGCCGGGCCGCCCCAAGGCGAGGCAAGCCATCGACACGGAGCGAAGCGAACCTCCGTCACCCCCCTCCCCGGGAAGGGGGATGGGGGGAAGGTCTAACCATCTCCCCCAGCACCGCGGTCGTCAGCGCCCCTGCCAGCACCACCAGCCAGGACAGATACAGCCAGACCAGGAAGATCGGCACCGTGGCGAAGGCACCGTAGATCAGGGTGTAGTTCGGGAAAGCCGCCACATACAGCCCGAATCCGCGCTGGACGAGAGCAAAGCCCAACGCCGCCACCACGCCGCCGGCGACGGCATGCCGCGGTGCCACCGGACGATTCGGCATGGCGTAGTAGATCAGGCCGCACAGTGCGGCAAGCAACAGGGCCGGCAAAATTTTCAGGAACAGGTTGGTCATCCACTTCGGCTCGTTGACCAGACCCAGCGAAGCCGTCATCAGATAGGTCGCCGCCGCTACGCACGCTCCCAGCACAATCGGCCCGAGTGCCATCCCGCCCAGATAGAGGAGGATGCGCCTGAGCAGCGACCGGGTCTGCTTCACCTGCCAGATCCGACCGAATACCCGATCGATGGAGAACATCAGCAGCAGCGCCGTCAGGACCAGCATGCCCGTGCCCAGCGCCGTCAGGCGTCCGGTCTTCTGGGTGAATTGCAGGGCATAGGTCGCGATGACCTTGCCGGCCCGCTCCGGCAACAGGTTGGCGAGCAGGAAATTGCGCAGCGCCGTACCCAGCCCGGAAAAGAAGTCGAATTGGGAAATCAGCACCAGCGCCACGGTCAGCAACGGCACCAGCGCCAGCAGCGTGGTGAAGGCCAGGCTGGCTGCAGCCTGAGCGCAGCGCTCCTCGCGAAAACGCGCAATACAGCGCATCAGGAAATCGGGCAAGGGACCGACCAGGCGCATTGAACATTCCCGTTCCGATAGAATGCCGCGATTCTACCGGAAGCATCCATGCCCGCCGCCCGACTATACAATCACGCCGCCACGCTCAGCCTGCTCGCCCTGCTCATTCTCTGCCTGGCCTGGGAACTGTGGTGGGCGCCGCTGCGTCCAGGCGGCTCGTGGCTGGTGCTGAAGGCGCTGCCTTTGCTGGCGCCCTTGTTCGGCATGCTGCGCGGCCGGCGTTATACGCACCAGTGGGTGTCACTCCTGGCGCTGGCCTACTTCACCGAAGGCATTGTGCGCGCAGCCACCGAACATGGTCTCTCCGGCCGGCTTGCCATCGCCGAAATGGCACTCGCCGTCGCCTTGTGCGTCTGCGCGGTGCTGTATGTCCGCGCCACCCGAGAACGAAGTTTCAGAGAAAGCTAATGTCCGCGCGAGCGGGCGTTATGCCGGAACTAAACGTCAGTGGCTGAAACATTGAACTGGCTTAACGGAGCATGCAGGCCGAGTCTGTCTCCTCAGGCAAAGTCAGGAGGCCGCCGTTGCCAGACTGACAACCGCTCGCCGCCGGACGGCTCCCTCGCAGCGGCCTTCGGTGTTCCCTCGGATTTCCCGCATGGCCTGCGGCGATCACTACGGTTTGTTGACATTGAGCACTTCGGCCGCCGCCAGAATTTCCTGCGCCACCTCGCCGATCTTGCGACGCTGCGAGCGAGCGTGCGTGCGAAGCAACTCGAAGGCCCCCTGGCGGTCGAGCTTGCGGCGTTCCATGATGAGGCCCACTGCCATGCTCACCTCGCGGTTTTCGTTGAGTGCTGTCTGCAATTGCTCCCCTGTGGTGCGCAGATGGCGCAGATCCGCCGCACGCGCCAGTGCCGCCTCGATGGCGGGCACCAGTTGCGGAATATCCGCCGGTTTCACCAGGTAGCCCAAGGCGCCGTACTCCGCGGCCTGCCTGACGATCTCCCCCTCGCTGTAGGCGGTGAGGAAGATGAACGGCACATCGGTTTCCTCCCGCAGGTAGCGCGCCAGATCGAGCCCCGACTGGCCCGGCATGCGCACGTCGAGCACGGCAATGTCGGGATGCGCCACGGCGAGGATGCGCTGCGCCGCTTCAGCCGAGGCGCAAGCCTGCACCGCGTAACCCGCCTGTTCCAGCCCGCTCGTCATTGTGGCGAGCACCAGCCTGTCGTCATCGACCAGCAGCACCTTGAGCGGCGTCTTTTCATTAAGATCCATCATGTCCTCTCCGTTTCGAAATCCGATCGCCGGAAGTCACCTGCAATTCCGGCTCCAGGTGGATCACCCGCGTACCCTCGCTAAAGGAATCCGCCAAACGCCCGGTTTCTGAAACTCCGGGCGGCAATGCCGGATCTGCTTCGCACGGGACGAATGAGAACTCGAGGGTTGTTGCATGCAGGCGCTCCGTGCGAAAGAATCGACTCGCAGCGCGAAAGCAGGGCGCGAAAAAATCCGGGGGCGTTTCCAGGCCTGGGAGGAAGGCGGCGTGTACGGGGCCTGCCTCCAATTGCCGGTTTTTTAGCACCCCTTCCGCGAAATTGCAATAACCATTTTCACGGAAGGAAATGGGTGCTCAAACTTGCGGGTTGACCTTCTCCGGCTTGGAAACCAGCTTGTTGATGGCATTGATGTAAGCCTTGACCGAGGCGACGACAATGTCCGTATCCGCCCCCTGGCCGTTCACCACGCGTCCATCCTTGGCCAGGCGCACGGTGACCTCTCCCTGCGCATCGGTGCCGCCGGTGATGCTGTTCACAGAAAACAGCAGCAGTTCCGAATGGCTCTCGGCAATGCGCTCGACGGCCTTGAAGGAGGCATCCACCGGGCCGTCGCCGTCCGCCTCGGACTGACTTTCGACGCCGCCGGCGGACAGCGTGATGCGGGCATGCGGCGTCTCGCCGGTCTCTGATGCGACGCGCAAGCTGATCAGCTTGTAGTGCTCCTTCTCCGGCGCCACGGCCTCGTCGGACATGAGCGCCTGCAGATCCTCGTCGAATATCTCGTGCTTCTTGTCGGCCAGTTCCTTGAAGCGGGCGAAGGCGAGGTTCAACTGCTCCTCGCTCTCGATGACAATACCCAGGTCGGCCAGCCGCGTCTTGAAGGCATTCCGCCCGGAGTGCTTGCCCAGCACCAGCTTGTTCTGCGTCCAGCCGACATCCTGGGCGCGCATGATTTCGTAGGTCTCGCGGTGCTTGATCACGCCGTCCTGATGGATGCCCGATTCGTGGGCAAAGGCGTTGGCGCCGACGATAGCCTTGTTCGGCTGCACCGGGAAGCCGGTGATGCTTGAGACCAGCTTGGAGGCCGGCACGATCTGCGTCGCGTCGATGCGTGTCTCGCAGCCGAAAATATCCTGGCGGGTGCGCATGGCCATGACGATTTCCTCCAGCGCGGCGTTGCCGGCACGCTCGCCCAGCCCGTTGATGGTGCATTCCACCTGACGCGCGCCTTCCATCACGGCGGCGAGCGAGTTGGCCACGGCGAGGCCGAGGTCGTTGTGGCAATGCACCGACCAGATCACCTTGTCCGAATTCGGCACGCGCTCGCGCAGGCTGCGGATGGTTGCCGAAAACTGCCCCGGCACGTTGTAGCCGACGGTGTCCGGCACGTTGATGGTCTTCGCCCCGGCCTTGATCACCGCATCGAAAATGCGGCAAAGGAAATCCAGCTCCGAACGGCCGGCATCTTCGGCGGAGAACTCGATGTCCTCGGTGTACTCGCCAGCCCACTGCACGGCCTTCACCGCCTGTTCGACGACCTGGTCGGGCGTCATGCGCAGCTTCTTTTCCATGTGGATCGGGCTGGTGGCGATGAAAGTGTGGATGCGGCCGGACCGGGCCGGCTTGATGGCCTCGCCAGCGCGGCGGATGTCGTTCTCGCTGGCGCGCGCCAGCGAGCAGACGGTGGATTCCCTGACTGTCTCGGCAATGCTGCGGATGGCATCGAAATCACCGGGCGAGGCGGCGGCGAAGCCGGCCTCGATGACATCGACCTTCATGCGCTCCAGCTGGCGCGCCACGCGCAGCTTCTCTTCCTTGGTCATGGAGGCGCCGGGGCTCTGCTCGCCGTCGCGCAAGGTCGTATCGAATATCACCAAGTGGTCTTTCATGTCCGTCTCCGAATGGGAAGCGTAAAGAAATGTCGATCGGGGGTCATGCCCTCGTCGGCCGGGTACAACTCAAATTGTGGGTTGGGGAGTTTAGCGCGCGCGGCGCAGCAGCGGCCTGGCAAGCAGGAGGCCGCTGAGAAGCAGAGAAGCCGTCAGGAGGAATGCAATCTGAAGCATGGGACGACTATAGCCAGATTCCGGAGTCGGCGCAAGGGGGGTCAAGCCGGGGTTTTACGGCGCCGGATCCAGCCCAGGACGGCCATGATGTAGCCTGAGAATGCGTAGCAGAGAAACAACGCAAAGAGGATGCCCGGGGGATAGCTGGAGACCAGCACAAAGAAGAGGACGATCGCCAGGACGGCGATGAACGGCACGCTGCGCCTGAGATTGATATCCTTGCCACTGTAATAGCGGAAATTGCTCACCATGGTCACACCGGCGAAAATCGTCAATGCCCACGCATACCAGCGCACTTCCTCACCGGTGTAGTTCAGGTCCATCAGCACCCATACAAAACCCGCGATCAGCGCTGCGGCGGCCGGGCTGGGCAGTCCCTGGAAGAAGCGCTTGTCTACAACCTCGATATTGGTATTGAAGCGCGCCAGCCGCAGTGCGGCGCCAACGCAGTAGATGAAGGCCGCAATCCAGCCCCACTTGCCCATTCCCTTCATGGCCCATTCGAACATCACCAGGGCCGGCGCCACGCCGAAGGACACCATATCCGACAGGGAATCGTATTCGGCGCCGAAAGCGCTCTGGGTGCGCGTCAGCCGTGCCACTCGCCCGTCCAGGCCGTCCAGGATCATGGCGATGAAGATGGCCACCGCAGCGTGCTCGAAGCGGCCTGTCATGGCCTGCACGATGGCATAGAAGCCGGCGAACAGCGCCGCTGTCGTAAACAGGTTCGGCAGGATGTAGATGCCGCGCCGCCTCAACTCGGGATTGGCCAAGGCCTTGCGGGATCGGAATTCGGGCATGGCCCTATTGTAGCTCGGCCAGAATGGTGGCCGAAGCCGACACCGTGTCGCCGAGACTGACTTTTACCCGTGAGTCGAGGGGAAGGTAAACATCGACGCGCGAGCCGAAACGGATGAACCCGTAGCGCTGGCCGCGAGCAAGCCGGTCGCCTTCCTTCACGTAACAAAGGATGCGCCGGGCGATGAGGCCGGCCACCTGGACGCTGGTGACATCCTGCCCGTCCGGCATGCGCAGCCAGATGGCATTGCGCTCGTTTTCCAGCGAGGCCTTGTCCAGAGCGGCATTCAGGAAGCTGCCGGCGTGATACCAGCGGCCCCTCACCTCGCCGTCCACCGGGCTGCGGTTGGAATGGACGTTGAAGACGTTCATGAAGACGCTGATCTTAAGTGCTTCGCGGTCGAGATAGGGATCGTGCGCCTTCTGGATGGCGACGATGCGGCCGTCGGCCGGCGATAGCACATCCTTCGCCCCGCCGGGCACCGGGCGCGCCGGATCGCGGAAGAACTGCAGAACGAAGACGGTCCATATCCACAACGGCACCGACCAGCCCCAACCGGCCAGCCAGACGACAACCAGCGCCGCCGCGACAGAAGCCGCCAGAAAGGGCCAGCCCTCCCTGGCGATGATCGGATGCGGGTAGGAAGAGGACACTAGTTTTTCGTTTGATCGACCAGCTTGTTCTTCTTGATCCACGGCATCATGTCGCGCAACTTGGCGCCGACCTGCTCGATCGAGTGCGCGGCCATGTTGCGGCGGGAAGCCAGCAGCGTCGGTGCGCCGGCGCGGTTCTCCAGGATGAATTCCTTGGCGTACTGGCCGGACTGGATTTCCTTGAGGATGCGCTTCATCTCGGCCTTGGTCTGCTCGGTGACGATGCGCGGGCCGCGCGTGATGTCGCCGTACTCGGCGTTGTTCGAGATCGAGTAGCGCATGTTGGCGATGCCGCCCTCGTAGATCAGGTCGACGATCAGCTTCACTTCATGCAGGCACTCGAAATAGGCCATCTCGGGGGCATAGCCGGCCTCGACCAGCGTTTCGTAGCCGTTCTGGATGAGCTGCGTCAAGCCGCCGCACAGTACCACCTGTTCGCCGAACAGGTCGGTCTCGGTTTCCTCGCGGAAGCTGGTCTCGATGACGCCGCCGCGGGTGCCGCCGTTGGCCGCCGCGTACGACAGGGCAATGTCGCGCGCCTTCTTCGAAACGTTTTGATGCACGGCGATCAGCGAAGGCACGCCGCCACCCTGGACATAGGTCGAGCGCACCAGATGGCCGGGGCCCTTCGGTGCGATCATGACGACGTCGAGGTCGGCGCGCGGCTGCACCTGGCCGTAATGGATGTTGAAGCCGTGGGCGAAGGCCAGCGCCGCGCCCTTCTTGATGTTCGGCTCGATGTCTTCACGGTAGACCTGGCCGATGTTCTCGTCCGGCAGCAGGATCATGACCAGATCAGCGCCTTTCACCGCGTCGCCGACCGCCTTTACCGTCAGACCGGCCTTTTTAGCCTTGTCCCAGGAAGCACCGCCCTTGCGTAGGCCGACGGTAACCTTGACGCCGGAGTCGTGCAGATTGAGGGCGTGAGCGTGGCCCTGCGAGCCGTAGCCGACGATAGTGACTTTCCTTCCCTTGATGAGGGAGAGGTCGGCGTCCTTGTCGTAATAGACTTTCATATTGTCTTCCTTATAAAAAACGGACAGACGGCGCTCCCGCCGATCGTCCTGCAGTCATCAGATTTTCAGAATTCTGTCGCCGCGCCCGATGCCGCAGACGCCGGTACGCACGGTTTCCAGGATCAAGGTGCGGTCGATGGCCTCGATGAAGGAATCGAGCTTCGCCGTATTGCCGGTCAGCTCGATGACGTAAGTCGTCTCGGTGACGTCGATGATGCGGCCGCGGAAGATGTCCGACATGCGCTTCATCTCTTCGCGATCCTTGCCGGTGGCGCGCACCTTGACCAGCATCAGCTCGCGCTCGATGTGGGCAGCCTCGGAGATGTCCACCACCTTGATCACCTCGATCAGCTTGTTCAGCTGCTTGGTGATCTGCTCGATGATGTCGTCCGAACCGATGCTGACGATGGTAATGCGCGACATCGAGGGATCCTCGGTCGGCGCCACGGTCAGGGATTCGATGTTGTAGGCGCGTGCCGAGAACAGCCCGGTCACGCGGGAGAGCGCGCCGGCTTCGTTTTCGATGAGGAGTGAGATGACGTGCCGCATGATGCTATAGCTCTTCGGAGAGAATCATTTCGGTGAGGCCCTTGCCGCCCTGCACCATCGGATAGACGTTCTCGGTCGGATCGATGGCGAAATCGAGGAAGACCAGATCGTCCTTGCGCTTGAAAGCGTCCTTCAGAGCGCCTTCCACGTCGCCCGGCTTATCGACCTTCATGCCGACATGGCCGTACGATTCCGCCAGTTTCACGAAATCCGGCAGGGCATCAACGTAGGACTCGGCGTAGCGGTTGCCATGGAAAAGCTGCTGCCACTGGCGCACCATGCCGAGATAGCCGTTGTTGAGCAGAACGATCTTGAGGGGCAGGCGGTACTGCTTGCAGGTGGACAGCTCCTGGATGCACATCTGGATGCTGCCCTCGCCGGTGACGCAGGCCACGGGCGTGCCCGGGTGGGCAAGCTGCACGCCCATCGCCGCCGGCAGGCCGAAGCCCATCGTGCCGAGACCGCCGGAGTTCATCCAGCGACGCGGCTTGTCGAACTTGTAGTACTGCGCCGCCCACATCTGGTGCTGTCCGACGTCGGAGCAGACGAAAGCCTCGCCCCTGGTCACCTCGTAGAGCTTCTCGACAACGAACTGCGGTTTGATGATCTTGCTCTTGCGGTCGTACTTGAGGCAGTCCTTGCCGCGCCATTCGTCGATCTGCTTCCACCAGGCCTTGACCGCCTTCTCGTCCGGATGGTCGCCGCTGGCCGCCAGCAGCTTTGTGATGTCGTCGAGCACTTCCGGCAGATCGCCGACGATGGGCACGTCCACCTTGACCCGCTTGGAAATCGACGAGGGATCGATGTCGATGTGGATGATCTTGCGCGGCACCTCGGCGAAGTTGGCCGGGTCGCCGATGACGCGGTCGTCGAAGCGCGCGCCGACCGCCAGCAGCACGTCGCAATGCTGCATGGCCATGTTGGCTTCATAGGTGCCGTGCATGCCGAGCATGCCGATAAACTGCTTGTCCGTCGAAGGGTAGCCGCCGAGTCCCATCAGGGTATTGGTGACCGGGAAGCCGAGCTGCCTGACCAGCTTGGTCAGCTTGTCGGCGGCATTCGACAGGATCACGCCGCCGCCGGTGTAGATCATCGGCCGCTTGGCGTCCAGCAACAGTTGCACCGCCTTCTTGATCTGCCCTTGGTGGCCCTTGATCACCGGGTTGTAGGAGCGCATGACAACCGACTTCGGATAGGCATACTCGCACTTCGTCGCCGAGATATCCTTCGGAATGTCCACCAGCACCGGACCGGGACGACCACTCTGGGCCAGGTAGAAAGCCTTCTTGATGGTTGCGGCGAGTTCCTTGACGTCCTTGACGAGGAAGTTGTGCTTGACGCAGGGGCGGGTGATACCGACGGTATCGACTTCCTGGAAGGCGTCCTGGCCGATGTAGGCAGTAGGCACCTGACCGGAAATGATCACCATCGGGATCGAATCCATGTAGGCTGTGGCAATGCCGGTAACGGCATTAGTCACGCCCGGGCCGGAAGTCACTAGCGCCACACCCACCTTCTCGGTCGAACGGGCATAGCCGTCGGCGGCATGAATAGCACCCTGTTCATGGCGCACCAGCACATGGCGGACTTTGTCCTGTTTGAACAACTCGTCGTAAATGAAGAGAACCGAGCCGCCGGGATAGCCGAAAATATATTCGACCTTTTCTTCCTGCAGGCACCTGATTACAATTTCCGCACCGGTCAAAACCATTGTTGCACCCAGAAGGCTTCCATAAACGGCTGAAAAACCTGTGATTTTACTTACCCCACCCTCCTTGGTCAAGGCATTTCGCGAAGGTAAAAACCTTTCGCGACGAATGGAAAACTGAATCCTGGTTGCAAGAACGGAACTGTCGGATTTTCTCACCAGCGTAGAGCGGCGCGCCTACAAGCAGGCACTGTTCGCGGTGCGCGACGACGAAGCGGCGCTGGACATCGTGCAGGATTCGATGCTCAAACTGGCTGAAAAATATGGTGGCAAGCCGGCCGGGGAGCTCCCGATGCTGTTTCAGCGCATCCTGCAGAACACCATCCGCGACTATTACCGCCGGCAGAAAGTCCGTTCGCTTTGGACCACCCTGCTCTCGGCGTTTACCCACTCCGACGACGAAGACGCCGACCCCCTGGAAACTTTGGAAGTGGAACAGGGGTCTTATTCCCCGGCGACCCCGCATGCAAGCCTGGAACAAACACAAGTCCTTGCAATCATTGAAGAAGAAGTAAAGAAACTACCGCCGCGTCAACGTGAGGCCTTCCTGATGCGTTACTGGGAAGAAATGGATATCGCCGATACTGCGGCGGCAATGGGGTGCTCGGAAGGCAGCGTGAAAACGCATTGCTCCCGGGCGACACATTCATTGGCCGCGTCATTGAAGGCAAAGGGCATCGAGCTATGAAAAATGAACGTGAAATCGCCTACATGGTCCGCCACCACCTCAATCTTGGTGTGGACGGAATCGACCGCATGACCGCTGACCGTCTGTTTCAAGCCCGCCAGAACGCTTTGGCCCATCAAAAAGTTGTCGGCGCGCATTTGAGCCTGGCCGGGATAGGGCATGTCGCCGCAGACATGATCTTGCCGCATGCACGAGCCCTGATAGCCATGGTTGGTCTGGCGATCGGGGTCGCCGGAGTTTCCGTCTGGAACGATTTCGAGAAGGCGGCTGAGCATGAGGAAATCGACAGCGCGCTACTTGCCGATGACCTGCCGATCAACGCCTATCTCGACAAGGGCTTCCAGGCATGGCTTTCCGAGCACTCTTCGCAGGACTGATCCTCACCTTCTCGCTGCTCTCACTCCCCCAGGCCGCTGTCCCCGAACTGAGGCAGCCGGCGTGGGCCGATCTCTCTCTCGAACAAAAGCAGATCCTTTCTCCTCTGTCCCGCGACTGGGACAAGATGGAGGCATTCCGCAAAAAGAAATGGCTGGGCATCGCCAAGCGATACCCGACCATGAAGCCGCAAGAACAGGCCCGCGTCCAGCGTCGCATGCAGGACTGGGTCAGTCTGACGCCGGAGCAGCGCACCCGGGCGCGCACCCAATACAAAAGCCTGAAAACCGCCCCGATAGAACATAAAGAGGCCATCAGGAAAAAATGGGATCTGTACAAGGAATTGCCGGACGAGGAAAAAAAACGCCTGGCGGAAAAAGCCGCCAGTAAGAAAACATCCCTCAAGCCTGGGACTGCGAAACCGCTCGGGCTGGCGCCCAAGCTGCCGGCGACTGCTCCCCTGCTGCTGCCAGCCGCCGCTCCGGCAGCCGAATCCGCGCCGCCCCCCGTTATTTCTCCTGCAGTGGAGTCCACCCCGCCTCCGGCTCAAGCCGATACGTCCGCTTCGACCGAGTCGACCGAGTCTCCAGCGCAGTCTGTCACGGCAACGCCAGCCGCATCGGCTCCCGCGTCCGGCCAGCAATAAGCGCTCCTGTGCCGGATGCAACCCTCGCTGCAGCCGCGTCACCCAGCATCCGCCGCCGACTGGCCAGCATGCTCTACGAGTCGTTCCTGCTGCTGGGCGTATTAAGCGTAGCCTTCGTCCTGCCTTACCTGCTGATCGGCATGATCTGGAAAACCGCCGTCCCCGGACCACTGCTCTGGCTGCACGTTTTTATTGTCTTGCAGGCGTATTTCGGCTGGCTCTGGAAACGCAGCGGGCAAACCCTGGCCATGCAGACATGGAAAATCAGGCTAGTGCCAACCGACGGCGGGCCTTTAACGACCCGGCAGGTTTTCCTGCGCTATTCGTTGGCCTGGCCGAGCCTGCTTGCAGGCGGAATCGGAATTCTCTGGGCACTGATCGATCGGGACCGCCAGTTCCTGCACGATCGGCTGGCCGGCACCCGCCTCATCAGACTATAACCGTCAGCGACGTTCGACCCACCACAGCATGCCGGTTGCCGCCAGCAGGAAGAGCGCGCTCGGCGTGATGGCCGAAAAGAAGGGCGGCCAACTGTTGATGATGCCGAGGTTGGAAAACAAGCCGTTGAGCATGTGAAAGGTGATTCCGAGCATGATGCCGGCAAATACCTTGACGCTGACGGCCCCCATGCGATCCTGCAGGTAGGCAAACGGCAGCGCCAGGGCCATCATGACCAACGCCGCCAGCGGATAGACAAGCTTCTTCCACATGGCGATTTCGTAGCGCTGCGTCTTCACCTGATTGTCCTTCAGGTGGCTGATATACCGATACAGGCTGGCCACCGACATCCGCTCGGGCATGACCAGAAGCACGCCGAGGATTTCAGGGTTGATCGCGGACTGCCATACAGCTTCCGGCAGGCGATTCACCCTGGCCCGATCCTTTTCGAAAACAGTCTGCGCGACATCCTTGAGGCGCCACTTGTCGGGCGGCAGATATTCGCCTTCCCTGGCCTCCGAAATCGAGCGCAGGACATGGTTCTTGTCGAATTCGTAGATGCGCACGCCCTCCAGCCGCGAGTCCGGCAGCACCGTGCGGACGTTGATGAAGCTCATGTCGTCCTTGACCCACAAGCCGGAACGGAACTCCTGCCCCACCACCTGGGACATCGCATCCAGCCGCAACTGCTTGGCGGCGCGCTCTGCCGGCGGCGCGATGAAATCGCCGACCACGAACGTCAGCAGGACGAAGGCCAGCCCGACCTTGGCCAGTGCGCCCAGAATCGCCGCCGTCGACAGCCCCGAGGCGCGCAACACGGTGATCTCCGAATGGCGGGCCAGCATGGTCAGGGCATAGAGCGTGCCGATCAGCACCGCGATGGGCGCCAGTTCGTAGATATGCCCCGGCAGGGTCAGCAGCACGAACAGCGACATGTAGCGCAACTGGTAATTACCCTTGCCCAGGCTTTGCAATTCGTTGATGAAGTCGAAAAAGGCGAACAGCATGAGAAAGGCCACCAGGACCAGGGTCACGGCGGAATAGATTTCCCTTGCCAGATAGCGCTGGTAGACCTTCATCGACGCGGCCTCACCCAGGTAAACACCGACAGCCGCTTGAAGAAGAGCAGGAGCAGCACGACGAACATCACGACATGCACCAGCCACCAGCCCGTTTCGAAGCGCAGCTTGCCCTGCGCCACCCAGGCCTGGCAGACCGAGATCAGGTTGCTGTAGAACATATAGGTCAGCAGCGCCAGCACCAGGTTGTTGGTACGGCCGGCGCGCGGATTGACGAAGCTGAGGGGAATCGCCAGCAAGGCCAGATTCAAGGCCGCCAGCGGCAGCCCGATGCGCCAGAGGAGCTCGCCCTTGCCGGCGTTGCCCGGGCCCTGCAGCAGCGCCCAGGTGGGCAGGCTCTTCGTCGTCTGCTCGATGCCGCGCGCTTCCTTCGTCTCGATGCGCACGGCGTAGCGCTCGAACTCCATGACGCGATACTCGGGCGATCCCGGCGTGCCCTCGTAGCGGCGGCCATTGACGAGGACGACAAAGCGGTCGCCATTGGGCAGACTCTCGGTGTAGCCGCTGGTGGACATCATGACGCCGAGCCGGCCATGCTGCATCGAGCTGATGAAGATGTTCTTCACCGCACCCTCTTCGCTGGAGGCGGATTCGCCGGAGGCGGCTTCGACGAAGAACACCCGCTCGCCGCTGGCGGATTCCTTGAATGCGCCGGGCGAGACCCGGGCAACGTCGTCCCGGGTATCCATGCGCTGGCGGTATTCGGTGCTCTTCGATTGCGCCCAGGGAGACAGCAGCAGGGACAACACGGCGATCGCCGCCACCAGGGGTACGGAGAATTTCAGGATGGGCTTGACCCAGGCAGTCAGCGGCAGGCCGGAAGCGAACCATACCGACATTTCGGAATCGCGGTAGCTGCGCGAAATCGTCATCAGCACTGCGATGAACACCGTCAGCGACAGCAGGATCGGCAGGTGCGTCAGCGCGCCGAAACCGAGCAGGGCAATGACGGCCTCGGACACCAGCTTGCCGCCGGCGGCCTGACTGAGCAGTCGAATCAACTGGGTCGTCAGCAGGATGGCGAAAAGGGCGACGAACGCTGCGCCGGCAGTGCCGGTGCATTCACGTATCACCGCACGCTCAAAGGTCGACCCGCGCGCCATTTTGACTTTATCTGAGGGGAAAAGGGATAATCGGAGCCTGACTAGCCGGAGAGGAGTTGCGAGTGGAATTTAGCATAAAAAGCGGTAGCCCGGATAAGGCCAAATGCGACTGTGTCGCTGTCGGCGTATTCGATTCGCGAAAACTATCGGAACCGGCGCAAAAGCTGGACAAGGCGTCCGGGGGGCATCTGACAGGCATCCTGCGTCGAGGCGACATGGAGGGTAAAAGCGGCTCGATGCTCCTCTTGCACGGCACGCCGGGCATCGCCGCCGGGCGCTTGCTGCTGATCGGCCTCGGCAAGGAGACAGAATTCGGCGAAAAGGCCTATCGCGACGCGGTCGCCACAACGGTGGGCGCCCTGAAGGACACCGGCAGCAGGGATGTCCTCATTACCCTGAGCGAACTTCCCGTCGCCAAGCGCAACGCCGCCTGGCGCGTGCGGCAAGGTAATCTGGCTGTTCATGACGCGCTCTTTCGTTCGGACCAGCTCAAATCGAAGAAAGACAGCACCAAACCTGCCCTGGATGCCTTCGCGTTCTCCGTAGCGGGCAAGGATGTCCGGTCCGCCACCGCCGCGCTGACGCAGGGCGAAGCCATCGCGCGGGGAATGAACCTCACACGCGAACTGGGCAACCTGCCGGCCAACATCTGCACGCCGACCTATCTGGCGCAGCAGGCGCAAAAGCTGGCGAAAACGTTCAAGTTGAAGTGCGAAGTGCTCGATCGCGCCCGCATGGAAAAGCTCGGCATGGGTTCGCTGCTGGCCGTCGGACTCGGCTCGCACCAGCCGCCGCGCTTCATCGTGCTGCAGTATCACGGCGGCAAGGCCAAGGCAAAGCCGATCGTGCTGGTCGGCAAGGGCATCACTTTCGACACCGGCGGCATTTCACTCAAGCCGGGCGCCGAGATGGACGAGATGAAATACGACATGTCCGGCGCTGCCAGCGTGCTCGGCGCTTTCCACGCCCTTGCCACCATGAAGCTGCCGCTGAATGTCGTCGGCATCATCCCGGCGGTCGAGAACATGCCGGGCGGGGCAGCAACGCGTCCGGGCGATATCGTCACCTCCATGTCGGGACAAACCATCGAGATCCTCAACACCGACGCGGAAGGGCGCCTCATCCTCTGCGACGCTCTCACCTATGCCGAGCGCTTCGAGCCGGATTGCGTTGTGGATGTCGCCACGCTCACCGGCGCCTGCGTGATCGCCCTGGGCGCGGTAGCCTCCGGCCTGATGGCAAACCATGACGGCCTCGCCGAGGAACTGCTCGAAGCAGGACGGGTCTCCGGCGACCGCGCCTGGCAACTGCCGCTGTGGGAGGATTACCAGGAAATGCTCAAGAGCAATTTCGCCGACATCCCGAACATCAGCGGCAGCCGCGCGGCGGGCACTATCACTGCGGCCTGTTTCCTGGCGCGCTTCACGAAGAAATACCGCTGGGCGCACCTCGACATCGCCGGCACAGCCTGGCGCTCGGGTGCCAGCAAGGGCTCGACCGGGCGGCCGGTGCCGCTGCTAACGCATTTCCTGCTGAAGCGCGCAGGCAAGCTGTGACCAGCATCGACTTTTACCATGGCGCCAACGACAAGGTTCAGGCGGCCTGCCGCCTGATCGGCGAGCTGCATGCCCAGGGCCGCAAGGTGCTGGTCTATGCGCCGGTGGAGAGTCTGGCTTCCCAGGTGGATCGCCAGTTATGGGTCCAGCCCGCGACAGGCTTCGTACCCCATTGCCGTCTCGACGCGGCACTGGCCGCCGAGACACCCATCGTCATCGGCGGCTCGCTGGACGATGCCGCGCATCACGATGTGCTGGTGAATCTCGACGGCGACCTGCCGCCGGCCTTTTCCCGATTCGAACGGCTGCTCGAAATCGTCGGCGCGGATGAGGCAGACCGCGGACCGGCGCGGGAGCGCTTCAAGTTCTACCGCGACCGCGGCTATGCCATCGTGGCACACGATCTTGCGAAAGCCTGAGATGAACGGCCCCCACGCTCACTTTGTGCGGCAAAGCCGCATCCCGCTTCGCGGGACCAGCCTGCGGCTGTCCTGCGCCCTTCGGGCTGGTGTTCGCTGCCGCCCAGGGGGGCGCTCAGCGCCCTTCGGGCGGCCGGGCGGGCACTGAGATGAACGACGACATCTTCGGCAAGGCCGACGCGCTGATGAAGCGCCGCGCCTTCGTCGCTGGCGGCGCCCAGCCGGCGCCACCAGTCGAAGATCTGCCGGTGCTCACCGAGGTGGTCGACCCGAGCAATGCGGTGCCGGCGCTCTCCGCCGCCCTTTCCGGCAGCCCGGGCGCGGAACTTCTGGCCGAGCGCATGCGCGATATGCTCGGCCCCCTGCCGCCGGATATCGCCCGCGCCGTGGAGAACTGGCTGGTTGCCACGCTGCCGCGGCTGGTTGCCCGCCGCCTCGACGGCATCGCCGAACAGGTCGCCGAGGAAGTCGGCGCGGCCCTGCGCGAGAGCCTGCCCTTGCTTATTTCGGATCTCATCCGCTCCGCCCAGGAACGCACCAAGCAAGGCAAGTAACACTCGCCGGCGCGGTGCGCCGCTCCGGTATAATTTCGGCTTTTCCGCTCTACCTTCCCCCCTTCAGAGATGGAACTCGCCAAATCCTTCGAGCCGGCCGACATCGAGCGCCACTGGTACCCGCTGTGGGAGTCGCGCGGCTATTTCGCCGCCGGCGCCGACACCGCCAAGACCGACAACTTCTGCATTCTGCTGCCGCCGCCGAACGTCACCGGCACGCTGCACATGGGCCACGGCTTCAACCAGACGCTGATGGACGCCCTCACCCGCTATCACCGCATGCGCGGCGCCAACACGCTCTGGCAGCCGGGCACCGACCACGCCGGCATCGCCACGCAGATCGTCGTCGAGCGCCAGCTCGACGCGGAAGGCGTCTCGCGCCACGACCTCGGCCGCGAGAAGTTCCTCGATCGGGTCTGGCAGTGGAAGGACTATTCCGGCGGCACCATCACGCGCCAGATGCGGCGCCTGGGCACCTCGCCCGACTGGTCGCGCGAGCGCTTCACCATGGACGAAGGCCTGTCGAAGATCGTCACCGAGACCTTCGTCCGGCTTTTCCGCGAGGGGCTGATCTACCGCGGCAAGCGGCTGGTGAACTGGGACCCGAAGCTGCTCACCGCGGTGTCCGACCTGGAAGTCGTCTCCGAGGAGGAAGACGGCTCCATGTGGGAGATCCGCTACCCCTTCGCTGACGTGGACAATGCGGGAGAAGGTGCCCTGATCGTCGCCACGACGCGACCGGAGACCCTGCTCGGCGACGTCGCCGTCGCCGTGAATCCGGATGACGAGCGCTATCAACACCTCGTCGGCAAGCATGTGCACCTGCCGCTGACCGGCCGAACGATTCCCGTCATCGCCGACAGCTACGTCGACAAGGCATTCGGCACCGGCTGCGTCAAGATCACGCCGGCGCACGACTTCAACGACTGGCAGGTCGGCCATCGCCACGGCCTCACGCCGATCTCCATCCTCACGCTGGATGCCCGCATCAACGAACACGGCCCTGAGAAGTATCGCGGCCTCGACCGCTACGAGGCCCGCAAGGCCATCGTCGTCGACCTTGAGGCCCAAGGCTTGCTCGCCTCGACCAAACCGCACAAGCTGATGGTGCCGCGCGGCGATCGCACCCACGCCGTCATCGAGCCGATGCTCACCGACCAGTGGTTCGTCGCCATGTCGAAACCCGGCGCCGACGGCAGCTCCATCGCCGGCAAGGCGCTCGAATGCGTCGCCTCGGGCGAGATCCGCTTCGTGCCAGAACAATGGGTGAACACCTACAACCAATGGCTCAACAATATCCAGGACTGGTGCATCTCGCGCCAGCTCTGGTGGGGCCACCAGATCCCGGCCTGGCATTCGGACGACGGCCGCGTCTACGTCGCCCACGACGAGAACGAGGCCTACACCCTCGCCCGCGCCGACGGCTACACGGGCGGACTGGAGCGCGACCCGGACGTGCTCGACACCTGGTATTCCTCGGCGCTGTGGCCCTTCTCGACGCTCGACTGGACCCCCGAATGGCCGGCTAAGTCCAACACCGCGCTCGACCTGTATCTCCCCTCCTCCGTGCTGGTCACCGGCTTCGACATCATCTTCTTCTGGGTGGCGCGCATGGTGATGATGACCAAACACATCACCGGGAAGATTCCCTTTCGCCACGTCTACGTGCACGGCCTCATCCGTGACGCCGAGGGCCAGAAGATGTCGAAGTCGAAGGGCAACGTGCTCGACCCGATCGACCTCATCGACGGCATCGCCCTCGATGCCCTGGTGGAAAAGCGCACCAGCGGCCTGATGAACCCGAGGGACGCATCGAAGATCGAGAAGCGCACGCGCAAGGAATTCCCCAACGGCATCCCCGGCTTCGGCACCGACGCCCTGCGCTTCACCTTCGCCAGCCTCGCCTCGCCCGGCCGCGACATCAAGTTCGACCTCTCGCGCTGCGAGGGCTACCGCAACTTCTGCAACAAGCTGTGGAACGCCACGCGCTTCGTGCTGATGAACTGCGAGGGCCAGGATTGCGGCCTGGAAGCGCACGGGCCGGAAGCCTGCGGCACGCAACTCAGGTTCAGCCAGGCCGACCGCTGGATCGTCAGCCGCCTGCAGCGCAACGAGGCCGAGGTGGCGCAGCACTTCGCCGACTACCGCTTCGACCTGCTCTCGCGTGTCATCTACGAATTCGTCTGGGACGAGTACTGCGACTGGTACGTCGAACTCGCCAAGGTGCAGATCCAGACCGGCGATGCCGCGCAGCAGCGCGCCACGCGGCGCACCCTGGTGCGCGTGCTGGAAACCATGCTGCGGCTGGCCCATCCGCTCATCCCCTTCATCACCGAAGAGCTGTGGCAGAAGGTCGCGCCCGTTGCCGGCCGAGCCGGCAACGCCAACACTCCCGGGCGGGCGGGCGAGAGCATCATGCTGCAGCCCTACCCGGCGGCGGACCTCTCGCGCATCGACGAGAAGGCCGAAGCCGAGGTGCAGACGCTCAAGGACCTCATCAACGCCTGCCGCAGCCTGCGCGGGGAAATGGCCCTCTCGCCGGCGCAGAAGGTGCCGCTGCTCGCCGCCGGCGACGCGGCCAGGGTGGCGGTCTTCGCGCCCTACCTCGCCGCCCTGGCACGGCTGTCGGAGGTGACGGCGACCGGCGCCGAGCTGCCGGCCGGCGACGCGCCGGTGCAGATCGTCGGCGACTTCCGCCTGATGCTGAAGATCGAGATCGACGTGGCGGCGGAACGCGAGCGCCTGGGCAAGGAAATCGCCCGCGTCGAAGGCGAAATCGTCAAAGCCAACGCCAAGCTCGGCAACGCCGGCTTCGTCGAGCGCGCCCCCGCCGCCGTCGTGGCGCAGGAGAAGGAACGGCTGGCGAACTTCGGCGCTCTGGTCGACAAACTGCGTGCGCAACTTACCCGACTGCAGTAGAAACCGCCACGGCGCTTCCGCTGAGGGACGCCGATGAAGCATCTCCTGCGCGCGCTCGGACAGCGCAACTTCCGTTTCTATTTCATCGGCCAGAGCGCCTCCTTCGTCGGCACCTGGATGCAGCAGATCGCGCTCGCCTGGCTGATCTACCGGCTGACCGGCTCGCCCTTCATGCTCGGCCTGGCCACCTTCGCCGGCAACATCCCGATCCTCTTTCTCGCGCCTTTCGGCGGCGTCTGGTCGGACCGACTGAACCGTCGCCGCGCCATGATGCTTACGCAGGCCCTGTCGCTGATTCAGGCCGCCGTGCTGGCGGGACTGACTTTTGCCGGCCAGATCGAAGTTTGGCATCTCCTCGCCGCAGCAGCATTTCTCGGCGTCGTGAACGCCTTCGACACGCCGCTGCGCCAGGCTTTTCTGTTGGAAATGGTGGGGTCGAGGGAAAACCTGCCGAACGCCATCGCGCTCAATTCCCTGATGATGAACGGTTCACGCCTGATCGGGCCGGCGCTGGCCGGCGTGGTGCTGGCCGCAGCGGGAGAAGCCTGGTGCTTCCTGCTCAACGCAGCGTCCTACCTCGCCATGCTCGCCGCGCTCGCCGCCATGCGGCTAGCCGCGGCGCCGCCACCGCGAAGTGGCCAGAACTGGCTGGCCGGGCTGCGGGAGGCACTGCATTTTGCCTGGCGCTTCGCGCCGAGCCGCTACCTGATCGGTCTGGTGGCCCTCGTCAGTTTCGTGGCGACGCCATATGCCTCGCTGATGCCGGTGTTCGCGCGCGACTTGCTGGGCGGCGACGCCAGCACGCTCGGACTGCTCGTCGGCGCATCCGGCGCCGGCGCCATGGCCGGCGTGCTGTATCTCGCCGGGCGGCGTGGCGCGGCGGGATTGGAGCGGCTGATCGCCCTCGCCGGTTTCAGTGCCGGCATCGGGCTCGTCCTGTTTTCCCAGTCCGCCACGCTCTGGCTCTCGCTTGCCCTGCTGCCGATGGTCGGCTTCGGCATCATCACCATTGCCGCCTCCGCCAACACCATCCTGCAACTGGTGGCACCGGATGCCATGCGCGGACGGCTGATCAGCCTGCACATCGCCGCCTTCCTCGGCGTGATGCCCGTCGGCTCGCTGGTCTTCGGCCTGCTCGCAGAGCGCTTCGGCGCTGCCGCCACGGTGGCGGCCGGCGGCACGCTATGCCTGATCGGCGCGCTCTGGTTCGCCACCCGCCTTGATATCATGCGGAACTTGCTGGCGCCTCATTACGCCCAGCGTTAAAAACCCGTCAGCGTGCGTCCTTCTTGCCGCCGACGGAAAGCGCCAGCGCCTCACGGATCGCTTCCGGCGCCTTCATGATGTTCATGAAACTGTTGGCGCCCATCATCGACAGGTCGGGGAAGCTGATGGCGATGCGGAAACGGGCATACAGGGCATAGACCTTGTTGTCCGAAACCAGGATGTCGTAGGGCAGATGCGCCGTCGACTTGATATCCTTGAAGTCGATCTCGCTCATGATGTACTTGTCGTCCATGAACTTGCCGGCGTCGCCCTCGCCCTTCATGGCGACGCCGAACAGCGTCTCCTTCTTTCCGGCGATATCGACGCGGTACACCTTGGTCACACCCTGCTTGCCGGCGGCCAGACCGGCCTCGACGGCCTTCACCGCCTCTTCATGACTGGCGTACGTGGCGAGTTCGTTCGGCTCGTCGAAGTATTCCATGCCGAAGGTGTAGTGGTACTTGCGCAGCTTCTCCGCCGCCAGGCCCTTGGCACCATACTCCTCGACCTTGCCCAGTGCCGCCTGCAGCTTCGCCGCCGTATCCTTCAGGTCGCCCGCCATGCGGTAGGCGTTCGCCATGTAGGTCGGGTTGGTGTAGGAAACCTGGACGTCGTTGCCGCTCCTGGTGACTGAGACGCGCTGGGCGGCGCCGAATCCGCCGTGCTCCGATTTCGCCGCCGTACTCCTCATCTCGTCGTTGGTGACGACGATGATGGTTGCGTTGGGATAGGGCGTATAGGTACCGGCGACGGCGAAGCCGTTCTGCACCAGCGCCGCCTTGACGGCCTCCGCCTTCGCGGCCACCTCGCCCGGCCCCTTCGAGCCCAGCACGAACGGCTTCAGCACCGCATCCTGCGCCATGACGGCGCCGCTGATGCCGAAAAACAGGCAAAACACTCCCATGAGAATTGCTCTCATCGCTGCTCTCCTTTGATTGTCAGTGGATTATGGGTATGGCGAAAACGAAATTTCAGTGGAGGCGAATGCCCGCGCTAGCGGGCGTTATGCCGGCACTAAAAAAGGGGCTGAAGCGGATCCGCCACAGCCCCGATTTTTATTGTATGACGCTAGCTTGGCTAGGTCAGAACTTCATGCCGTAGGCGATGCCCAGTGCGTCTTGGTACATCTGGATTTTCTCGTTGCCTGCGGCTCCCGGTCCAACCCAGTTGTTGTACAAACTAGCCGCCCGCACCGACTCCTTGAATGCGTGCATGTACGACATGGTCAGCTCGGAATCCTTGCTGACGTTATAGGTAAAGCCCAGCGTGAGATGATCCTCGACTACCCCCGGGGCAATGATGTTGAAGGTTACATCGCGGCCCTGGATCGGATTGTCCGTATGGTTGTAGCCGGCACGGAGGGTCAGGTTCGAGTTGTACTGGTACTCGACGCCGATCTTGAACACATTCACATCGTCCCAGCCGAAACCGCGACAGTTGCTGCAGCCCAAGGAACCCACCGTAAACCCGGTCCCTGCCACGGCATTGCCCGTATTGGTGCTCGGGTTCGAAACCGAATTGATGCCGGAATAGTTGATGCGCTGGTAATCCGCGGCTATGGTCACGGACGGCGTGGCCTTGACGGCGATGCCGAGGTTGAAGTTCTCGGGCATGTCGAAATCTCCACGTCCGGCAAACAAGTCCTTGTACTTGTCGAACTTGCTCATCCTCATTTTTGTCGAATAGGCTGCGCCGAGGGTAACGGTGTCGGTAATTCGGCCCATCCATCCCAGGCGCAAACCGAATCCATGCGAGCTGTCGTAGCCGTTGTCTGTCAGGTTGTTATTGGTGGCGAAAGTGCCGGGCGAGGGCGTGAAACCCTGAAAACCGTCCAGGCCCTTTGCCTTGAAGCGCTGATAGCCGATCAGCGGAGAAATGCCCAGGGAATGATTCTTGTTGATCTTCATGGCAAAGGTCGGCGCAATGACCAATTGCATCAGATCGATGCCGAGCCTGCCCGTACCGCACAGCATATTGTATGAAGTCGCACCCGATGCAACCGCGGTACCGTTGAAGCCGTCGCACACGGTATCAACGACACCCGGCGCACCAGCGGAAATCTGCCCGCCCGGGTAATCCGTATTCATGCCGCCATTGCCATAGACGGTGACGCCCAGGGACATGTTCCAGCCCAGCATTTTGTTGTAGCCGAATTCCGGAACGGCGAAGAGATTGCTGCCGCTGTCCACGTTGCCACCGGTATTGATTCCCATCGGGCTGCCCGTTCGCTCCGCACTGCGCCTTGGGCTGAACAGATCGACGCCGACATCCAGACGATCGCCCACCCAGACCATGCTGGCCGGATTATTGGCGCCGCCAAAGGTATCCGACGCCATTGCCGTAGCGGCGCCGCCCATGCCTTTGGCTTTCATGCCATAGCCATGCGAGAAATAACCATCTGTCGCCCATGCGGCGGGCGCCATGGCCATGGCCAGAGTCGCTACGGTGATTTTTGTCCTGAACTTCATCTTGTCTCCCCTCCTTGGTTTGCGTGGGTGCTTGCTTCTTACATGTACAAACTGACATCCGCCTGCTGCGCCATCGGCAGGAACGTCGCCGCGCCGCAGTACTCCTTCACTTCCGGAATGAAATCGTCGCGCGTGAAGCCGAACAAGTCGACCGTCATCTGGCAGCCGATCATCTCCACGCCGGCCTCGACGCTCAGGCTGCGCAATTCGGCGATGTCGGCCACGCCGTTGTTCTTGATGGTCTGCTTCATGAGCATTGTCGCCACCGACTCGAACCCGGGAAGGTTCGACTGGATGAGGTTCGGTATCAGGAATTTGTTCCAGTCGATGCCCTTGAACCAGCCTGGACCAAAGGGCATTTTCATCGGCATGCCGGGATTGCCCAGCGGGCTTACCTTCAGGTCGCTGATGTCCTTCTTCAGCAGGTTGAGGCCGTAGAAGGTGAAGAAGATCGATACGTTCCAGCCGAGGGCGGCGGCCGTCGAGGCCAGGATAAAGGGCGGATAGGCCCAGTCGAGTGTGCCCTTTGTGGCGATGATGGTCATCGAGGGCGTCTTAGCCGCTTTCAGCTCTTCGAGTTTCTGCGGCAGGATTTCATCGAGGCGCTGGCGGATCAGCGCATCCAGGGCGGCCTGGTCTGTAGGCATATTCAAGATGAACCTCCTCTTGTCCGGACAGGGTCAAGTCGCGCTTGCCCTGCCGCAATAGTTAATTAACGATTAATAATGTTCTAAGGTACAAATGCCCGCCAGACGATTCTTCTTATTGGCCTATATCGTTCGTATATGTTGCGCTGCGACAGAACCGCAGAAATAAAACGGCCCGGGCACAACCCGGGCCGTTTCAGCGAAACGTGCGATTACTTCCGCTTGATAAAGAACTCGTATTCCTTGCCCTGCTCCGCGGTTGAAAGTAGCTCGTTGCCGGTCTGCTTGGCGAAGGCGGCGAAGTCCTTCACCGAACCCGGATCGGTGGCCATGATGCGCAGCACCTGGCCGCTCGTCATTTCCGCCAGCGCCTTCTTGGCGCGCAGAATCGGCAGTGGGCAGTTCAGTCCCTTGGCATCCAGTTCCTTGTCGAAGTTCATGTCGGTTCCTCCTCAGTGATTTGATCGAAGCTCACGAAATTTCAGCCATGGCTAATATACTTTTGCGTGGCCCTCAGCGCAACCCGTTACAGGCAATCGAAAACATCGAATTTCTTTTTCCCGCCATTCAGGAGACCGCCTGGTAATAGAGGTTCTGGGGATGATTCGCCTGCGCAAAGAAGAACCAGCGTTCGGCAAGCAGGCCGCAATACTGCACGACGAAAGCCGCCAGCAGCAGGGCCACGGCGCCCGTCGCCGCTCCGCCGGCGAGCAGGCCAAGCGGCAAGAGGAACGCCATCAAAAGAAACATCCACTTCACCTGGCGCAGGAAGGCGGCCGTCCGGCCGTGAAAAAACTCCCGCGTGTTGAACGAGCCGCCCATGGCACCCTGCGCCTTCTGCACGATGCGCGGATGCTTGACGCCGATGGCCGTGCGCAGGGTGGACTTCGGCTTGAGGCGCGCATTGCGCAACAGTGAGGCGGCGCGGCCGATGAAGGCGAGCAGCGTCAGGATCATCGCCCAGCCGGCAAAGAACCTCGTCACCTCCGGTGCCGCCAGCGCAGCCAGTGCGGTGGCCAGCACGAAACCCGACGCCCCGCCCAGCAAGGTGTAGTTGATCACCGTCAGCGGCGTGTGCCATTCCCGCAGGAAGCGCAGGCAGGCATAGATCATGGCCGTGCAGACGAATAGCGCGAAGGCCAGCACGGTGCCGGCCACGCCGAGCATCGCCGTGAGGGTGACCGGCGCGCCGGTCGGTAGCGTGGCCAGAGCCGGATTGAAGCCGCTGAAGTGCGCCGCGCCATAGAGAAACACGGTGCCCATGAAGGCCGGCAGGACGATCACCTCGCGCGACAGCCAGGAGGTGCGCCATTTCGCCGCCGAGCGCCAGGCGCGCTCGGGATGACCGAGATGGAAGAAGGAGGCGATCAGGCCGGCGACGAGAAAACCCAGGGCGACTGCGCTGCCCAGTGCGTAGAAGCGGCTGTCCTGCGGCGGCAGCAGGTCGAAGGCGGCGTAGGACTCGACGGTGAACAGGGCGAGGAACAGCCCCTGGCCGACGCCGATCAGGGTGGTGAGGAAGATGACGGAGAAGGCAGGATGCATGGTCTTACCAGGAGGTCACGTCGTCGAGCGAAGGCTCGGCCTTGGCCGGCTTGGGCAGCTTGCCGTCGACCTTGAGCGGGTTGTCGGCGCGCACCAGTTCGTCCTCGTGGATGCGCAGCTTGGTCTTGCGCCGCGGCAGGTAGTGGTTGGCCGGCTGCGTGCCCCACTCCGGCATGAGCGGATAGCCACCACTCTCGCGGATCGCCTGCGACACTTCGGATTCCGGATCGTGCACGTCGCCGAACAGGCGCGCGCTGGTCGGGCAGGCCAGGACGCAGGCCGGCTTGCGGTCGCGCTCCGGCAGCGCCTTGTCGTAGATGCGGTCCACGCAGAGCGTGCACTTCTTCATCACCTTCTGCTTCTCGTCGATCTCGCGCGCGCCGTAGGGACAGGCCCAGGAGCAGTACTTGCAGCCGATGCACTTGTCGTAGTCGATGAGGACGATGCCGTCCTCCTTGCGCTTGTAGGAAGCCCCGGTCGGACACACCGGCACGCAGGGCGGCTCCTCGCAATGCAGGCAGGACTTCGGGAAGTGCACGGTTTCCGTGTTCGGGAACTCGCCCACCTCGAAGGTCTGCACGCGGTTGAAGAAGGTGCCGGTCGGATCGGCGCCGTAGGGATTGAAGTCCGTCAAGGGTCCGGCCTGCCCCGAGGTATTCCATTCCTTGCAGCTCGTCACGCAGGCATGGCAGCCGACGCAGACGTTGAGGTCGATGACCAGCGCGAGCTGCGTCATAGCGAGCGCTCCACTGCTCCGAGCTGGGTCATTTGCCACCCCTCGCGAGATAGGCCCAGAGGCTTTTGCGCTCCTCCTGCCCCGGATAGGGCTTGAGCCGCTCGAATTGAGGAGACGTCTCCGCCGTCTCGCCGGGACTGACTTTTGAAATCCGCACGCGCACGTCGTACCAGGCGGCCTGGCCGGTGATCGGGTCGGAGTTCGAGATGCGTCCGTTGCCTTCCGGTAATTCTTCCGAGATGACGTGGTTGAGCAGGAAGCCCAGCTTCGACTCGTTCGCATCCGGTGTCAGGTTCCAGGCGCCGGCGGCCTTGCCGATGGCGTTCCAGGTCCACACCGTGCCCGGCTCCACCGCCTCGGAGTGGCGCGCCATGCAGCGCACCTTGCCCCATTGCGACTCGACCCAGATCCAGTCGCCGTCGTCGATGTCGGCGAGCCGTGCCGTGCGCCCATTGACGAACAGGTAGTTGTGCGCGTGGATCTGCCGCAGCCAGGCGTTCTGCGAATCCCAGGAGTGGTACATCGCCATCGGCCGCTGCGTCACCGCGGCGAGCGGGTATTTGTGCGTGTCGGTCGCCTGCACTTCGAGCGGCTCGGCGTAGAAGGGCAGCGGATCGAACCAGGTCTCGATGCGCTTCTTCAGGTGCTCGGGAGGCTTGCGCGAGATGCCCTTGCCCTGCGCGGCGAGGCGGAATTTCTGCAGCACCTCTGAATACAGGTGGATCAGGATCGGCTCGGCGTAGCGCGTGATGCGGCTGCGCTGCGACCATTCCAGGTAGCCCTGGTTCCAGTTGCGCATGTACTGGTAGGAGCGCGGCAGCTCGTGGTGGTAGACGCAGTTGTTCTGCGCATACATTTCCCACTGGCGAGGGTTCGGCTCGCCGCGCATGAACTTCTCGCCGCCCTTGCCGCGCCAGCCGGCGAGGAAGCCGATGCCGGA
>Ga0172380_10001395_pt1 | contig 41552 bp, 58 predicted proteins | sample Leawe162metaG_FD_119747 | JGI IMG/M metagenome (GOLD analysis project Ga0172380, IMG submission 119747) | Leachate microbial communities from a municipal landfill in Southern Ontario, Canada - Leachate well 162 metaG | ecosystem: Engineered > Solid waste > Landfill > Unclassified | place...
GAGTTTGTGACCTGGCCTAAATATTGTTATCAAGAAACTATTTTTCCGCCATTCATAGACTGTATTAATTGCCATAATCACGGCAAAATCCAATGTTCACCGCGGTGGCGGGATCGGAAAGGAAAGGCGAAATGAGTGAAGAAAAGGAAGGAACATCTAAGTTGTTAAAGGAATCACTTAACGAATATATGTCGCATAGTGGCTTTACAATTGAGCAAATAAAAACTCAGCAATTGCTATTACTTGGAAAGGTGAAGGCATGGCACTTACAGAATGGCTACTCTTGGGAATACTGGTTTGCTCTGGTTTCAACGCCTTGCAGAACTTATTGCAGCGCCGGACGGTGAACAAGATGAATGAGAATGTGGCCGAAAGCCGTGCCAAGTATTTGGAGTGGGAAAAGGAAACCCGGATTGAGGAACTCAAGACATTAGCTGAGTTGGCTAAAGGCTCGGAGCTGCTGACTAAACTCTTGGGCGAGATAAAAGAAGCCTATCCTGAGATAGTGGAGGACAAGAAATGAGGATATTGAGTCCAGAGGAAATAGAAGGGGTACTACATAGTAAAAATTGGGACAACCCCGACGATTTACAAGACGCTATGCTGGCCAAGCAAGCCGAAGTCTCCTACGCCCTGGGGCAAGAGGACGCGGCTGTGAGTATATTCGGGGAGATTACAGCAGACCCAGACCTTGACCTTGATTGGGCTAGCAATAAAACTAGACAAAATCATAGCCAAGTATATCAAAGCCAAATACTTAGGGAAGGAGTAGGGAACGATGCAAATAATGACTGATAATGGTTTATTCACATTCCACATCTGCCCCGAAGATAATTGTGGCGCTTTGGTAGAACACTCATTCTTTAAGAAACATCAGGAAGGCCACAAAGTAGACTTTACCACTCCCACACCTGCGCCACAAGAGGATGGTAAGGAAAAAGGACTCTACAAAAAGTATATTATTCAAAAAGCTAGCGGAAAACCATTGGCTGAAGGTTTTGATGCCATAGTACTCAGGATTGATGGCGGACAATACCAAAACGCCTGCAGGCAAGGTGCTTGGGCGTTTGCTAACGCAGTAGAAATTCAAAATAAAATCTTATCTCAAGATATTAAGAACAGGGTAACGAGTTACATCGAGCACAAACCCATTGCACCTTTAAGCACTTCACCTAGTGAAAAACATACCGCGGATCTACCACAAGAGGCCGACAGGGTGAAGGTGGCAAAGATTATAGTCGGCCAATTATATGCTGAGAAATGGGATAATCTTCAACCTGAAACTAGAAACATATGGCTGCAAAGAGCGGGAGACATTCTCTCAGCGCTCCGCAAAGAGCCAGAGAAGCCACATAATATCCATGATGATGTCTATTTCGGGAAGCCAGATAACCACACCTGCGATAATTGCAAAAATACTGGCACTTGTTCTGGGGAAGGAATGGTTAATAACTGCACAAATTGGAGGCCAAGGCAATCAGAGAAGCCTGGGGGCGAGTGGCTGGTAAAGTTCCTCTTTTCCTCTGGTATTGAATTTAGTAATGACTATACTATGGGTTTCAATGATGGGGCAAAAGCTCAACTCAAGAGTGACGCCAAGAGACTCAGAGAGGAACCAAATAAAATAGGATTGACGGCTGTTATGGAATCATTGCAAAAAGAAGCCTCTGGATTGGAGGCCAAATGATAACGCCGGAGGAAATAAAGGCCAAGTTTACATCACTGGTAGCGTGTCTGGGGTGTTATGGAATACCAAATGCTGGCTGTGCAAATAAAGAGGGGTGTGCTGCTACCCCGATGTATCAACAACTGTTCAATCTAGCCCTTGACGCCAAAGGCTTACCGGTGGCTAAGGACAAGGCCGTCTACAGGCTGGCGGTGGTTATGAAGGCGGAGTTGCCAGAGAATCCCTATAGGAGGCATCCTGAAAAACTTTACCATGATGAATTGATTTCGGGCGATGGTTATCAGGAAGCTCTTGACGATCTCAAAGATCAAGGCTGGGTGCAGGAGGTCAAATGACACTCGAAGAAAAACTGGCGAGGGTCAGAGCGCAAAAGAGGGAGGAACCAATGCCGCGCCCACTTAAACCAGAACAGCTTGTAGGTGCCTTACATGGCCTAGTGCATAAAGATAGGGTGAGGCCACCCGCTCCCACCAAACCCTGCCCAGCCTGTGGCTCTAACGATTGGTGGTATAGAGAGCCGAGCGCCTTGGGCGGTAAGAGCGAGTGGTGTTGTGAATGTTGTCATCCGGGGCCGGAAATAAAAGAGAGGTAGAAGATGAAGCTCCTGAATAAGCTGATTTGCCTACTGCGGGGACACCGGACGAAAGAGGTTAATCACTCTATTGCATACATTGCCTCAAACGTAGCTATCGAGGTAACATGTGTACGGTGTGGCAAATTGCTGTATAAGACTACGTACATAAATACGTATGTAAGATAAAATAAGAGGGGGTGAAGTTGAAAGACTGGTATAGCCCACAAGAGGTTGCTCAATACACACCTGATGTAATTATTTGGGTACTGACGCGGTTGGTCTATTGCACAGGCCACCAGTGGCCTACAGAGCTTTCTACAAGCTATGACGCGGGGGGTAAGAGGTCCCGCAATACCAGTACATCATTCAGGGCGGTAAGCGAAGCCTGCGCCGAGCTAAACCGCCGCCTGATATTGACTGGTGTAGATGGAGAAAGATTAGAACAGCAGATTATAGCCGGGCAGATTAGTTATCAATATGTTGGGCATCATAAAAAACTGGTGTACTCCATACCTTATGACCCTGATACGGCAAGTGCTTTTTGGTACTGCGTGGGTTATAAAACACGCCCTTTTGATTATGCAACATACAAAGAAATAAGAAAAGATAGGGCTAAAAACAAAATAACCACCTTTACATAACATTATTTTAGAAAATTGAGGGAAAATAGTTAAGCCGCCACCCGGAGGCAGCGGCTTGGCGAGGGGTGAAGGATTACAGGTTATCAGGTTGTGTATTATCTATGGGGCAACATTGACTACAATATTTCCAGGCAAATAAGTGTTTATGCCCCCAACATTTAGGACAGAGGTTACGCTGACATTTGCGACATCGGTGGAATACCATAGGGAATTGCCGTTTTTCAAATGTAAAAGGTTTATGGCACTCGTCGCATGTTTCTATAGATTCAAGTATCTTAATTAACTTCATTACCTCTATCTCCCTTCGGCCGCTTCAATGGCAGCTTTGGCTATTTCAACTACTCGTATGCCATAAGGCAGTTTGGGATCAGGGCACTCGGCTATTATTTCCCGTAATGCATCCAGCAGGTCGTCATGCGAGTTGACACACTGCACAATGAAGGCAGCGTCATCCGGCTTGTCTATATCTCCAATATAATCGGAGTCATCCATATCAGTGCCGGTCGTGTGCCTTAGACAATCAATGGAGTCTGCCATCCACGGTGTTTTTGTGTGCATGTTACTCCCCCTTCCCTTGTTGATGGTATTGGTTGTGCTGGACATTATGAGACCTCCTGTAATACTGATGAGTATCTAGGCACAAAGCAATTCATCAGCTTGCCTGTTTTACGGTCTATGTTTGTTCTGATGCCGAATACATCGTGAGCAAAGTTAGCATCATCAGCTTTGAGTAATTCCTCTAGCTTCAATGGGTTGCCGTTGCTATGGCAAGCGTCAATGTCCATGATTGCGTCTAGCTGTTTGTATTTGATATTGAATGAGTAAGCCATTACTACAGCTCGTTGAGCTATTTTTGTCTCTAGTTCCATTGTTGCCTTGTCGTCAGTCCAGTTAATCATCCTCTTACTCCTATCCTTTCCCCTGGCCGAGGCTCAGGGCTATATAACACCTAAATGAAATTCGTGAGCTATTTTCACGGCGGCTTGGTGAGCATTCGGATAATCTTGATAGAAGTTCTTGAGTTCTGGAAATATAAACTGTCTTTCGATATTATTCTCACGGAGTATTTTGTTTACCTCGCAAACCCAGTCATCTCTGCGCTTAAACTCTCTCATAACTGACTCAACCATCTTGTTCCCCCTTCTATTATTACTTCGGGTTTATCCTTGACCGCTTCCGGCTTGGTGGTGGTGCTACCGCATTTCTGACACCTGAATCTTTGTACCTTATGGCCTCCAGACCAGCAGAAGCCAGCCTTGTGCATCGTGTGACCGCATTTAGGACATTGCATATTATTTAACCTCCACGGACTCTATCAAAAACATCTGTCTGATCCGGTTAGCCCTAGCGTTATGATAGTGACCAATGTAGTACAATGCATCTCTATATATCCGACCAGCTATAAGGTCACTCAGCGTATCCTCGCAATAATCTTTAGTCATCCAGGGAGACTCCAGCCAATTACACTCCGATTCCGTGCCATCATAGTCTGTGTAGAGAGCCTTAGCGAGCGCTAGTACGTCATGTCTGAGCAATTGGGCGAACTTAATGCTATTGACCAAGTCTATAACTGCATCACTCTTGTATATGATACCATCCTGTATTTTGCTTGTTGCCTTCATTTTTGTGTTCCTCCTCGTTTATCTTATGCCCATACTATATCATACTGGATTATACCGTGTCAATACCCTAGACCACTCGTAATCACTCGTAAGGCTAGCTTCAATCACTCGTAGTTTTAACCAGTTTTAATGTTTTAGCTCAAAATGGCTCCACTCGTAAGGTGGGCTTGACAAAGGCATTATTGTGTGTTACGTTTAACTAAGCTATATAAGTCTGTCCGGCCGCCAGCGTGCGGCCTTTTTGTTATATTGCGACTAAAGCCCCCAGCGTGGGGCTTTTTGCATTTCCGGGAGGTTTGCGGAGTGATTACCTATTATGACTCTACCACTCGCCAGGCTGTGACACGCCTACTGCCCGTTGGATGGCAACCTGTGCTGTGGTATGAGCAGGAGCTGGAGGCTGTCGCAGAGATAGCCCACATGATGAGGCAGATACCACCAGCCCCGGACTCTAAAGTATTAAAGGAAATTTAAAAAAATGACTCAACCATTTTGCGAGGTGAATTATGGTTACTCCCACCGAAATTAAAAAAAATAAGCCTCCCATTAAACAGCTTAAGTATAAAACACCAGAGTTATTAGAGGCTGCTATCGAGACTTATTTCAAGTCGGAACCGGAAAGACCAACTACAGCAGGATTGGCTGTGGCTTTGGGTTTCTGCGACCGGCAATCTCTCTATGCCTATAAAAATAGAGATGAGGCCTATTGTTGCGTTATAAAAAGAGCTATATCTCGCATTGAGACTTATCACGAGGCTTCACTCTCAAACCAGGCCTGTGCCGGGCACATTTTCTGGCTGAAGAACCACAACTGGCGAGACAAGCAGGACGTAGAGCAGAGCGGGGAAATAACACTCAAAGTAGTGTACGACTAATACGGCAACAGAAGGCATGGGGCATGAGTGAGCATACCCGAAACCTTTCCGTATCATGCAATTATTACACAATTCCAGCTTGGTGTTTACATAAGGGCGATTACACGCACTATTGAGACTATATAGCTTCGGTTTTAAGGCTTTATGGCAAACCCTGAACAACAGGGCATATATAGTAGTTATTATATCAACTACACTTTTAGCTACAAAGTGCGGACAATCCACGAGTAAATTCAGTAGTTACCCTATTACGAGTGATTCGTAGCTGCACTCGTGCGGACAGCCTTACGAGTAAATCGTAGCGGACACACAGCTAAATATCAGGAGATTTGAATGCAACAAGAGGAATTAACACCGCAGCCTAAAAAACAATGGAAAGACTATGTTACGCCCGAAGGGTGTCGAATACCGAGTCAAAAGTCTGGTATTCGGTTATTCAGGGATGTAGATTATCCCGCCGAATTATCAATTGAGGATGAAGGCGGCTTTTGTAGGTTGTGCAGGCTCTATCTTGTGGGCGATTCTGGCATTCTTGGTCGTGCTACCAGGTCGGGGCCGGTGGCGCTTAACGCCACTGAGATAGGCGAACTGGTAGAGCTAGAGCCACGACAGGGTAGACGCTGGGTTGAAAAGATGTGCAGACTGAAGATGTTCTACAAAGTCACTGCCAATGATGGCTCTTTCCAATATTGGGTAAACCCAGCATACGCACTCAAATCAGGACAGCGAGTTACAGTAGCTCAATTCCTCATGTTCCGGGCTGATATGGTCAAGATCATTACACCTTACGGCATACAGCAGCTAAATAGATTTGCGAGGGAAACCCCGTTGCTTAAATGTAATACCCAGAACGCAGTAGCTGAGGCTCAGCGCCTGGTGAGTGGAGATGAGGAGGATATAGACGATGACCAAGAAGCCTGATAGTTGGCCAGTGGGCAGACCAGAGCACTTACCAGAGATAGAAGTAGTCAGCACACACGTAGCACTCATTAAGTCAATGAACGACGGTTGGGACGAACCCGAATTAAAGGTTAAGGTAGAGTGCAAAGAACAGACATTTGGTTTCGCTTATCCTGGACAGCGCAAGTCTAAAGGAATAGTTTATTGAGGTGTTAGCCGAAGCCGACCGCATATTGCAGGAGGATAACAGTTGAGTGACGTGGTAAACCATCTAATACAGGTAGATATCAGCCCGGGTATTCAGGTAGGCGGCTTCCATTATGCGGTTGACACGAGCAAAGAGGCTCACAAGAGGCTCAGGGCTAGCAATGTGCATGGTCAGTGTGATTTCTTCAATCAGATTATCTCGGTTGACCATGATCTAAATGATGTAGAGTTCAGTTCAACGTTTATACATGAGGTAATCGAGGCTGTCAACTATCATTACTGCGCTGACAATATAGCGCATGATCAGATTTCGCAATTAGAGTTTGGCCTTCATCAAGTTTGTGAATCGTTGGGCGTGAGGTTTGGTAAGTAATGCCAGTAGCGACCGAGTATAAGGTTCACTTACGTAATAGCAAAGACCATCCTCATCAGGATGAGGCATGTGACTCCGAGTATCTGCGCAATGTAATCAAGGCCGGCAGACGTGGTGGCAAAACTGTGCTGATGGCTAAGAGGCACGTCAAGAAGTTCCTAGCTGGCCACAGGGTATTGTATGGAGCTCCAACGGTTGATCAGGTGGGGACGTATTGGTTTGAGGTATGCCGGTCGCTCAGAGAGCCAATAGAAGCCAAGATATTCAAAATAAATAACTCTGAGCATTATATAGAGCTTCCAGGGACAAAGCAACGAATCAAGGCCAAGACCTGCTGGAATGCTGAGACCCTACGTGGTGACTATGCGGACGAGTTGGGATTGGACGAATACCAGTTGATGAACGAGGACACCTGGGAAGTGGTAGGCGCTCCGATGTTACTGGACAACAATGGGACGGCGGTATTTATCTACACTCCACCATCTTTATTATCGGCGGGAGTGAGCAAGGCCAGAGACCCGTTACATGCGACTAAACTATTCAAGAAGGCCGAAAGCGATACAACGGGAAGGTGGAAAACATTTTACTGGCCTAGTTATGAAAATCCATATATCAATAAAGAGGCTCTCAAGGAAATCACGAAGGACATGAGCCAAGACTCTTACAGGCGTGAGATTCTAGCTATTGATGACGAAGAAGACACCAACAGGCTCGTTTACCGTATGTTTGACGAAAGGACACAGCTTATTGACCCCATCCCGTTAGCTAAGGAGTCGGTACGGTATAGCTGGCATGATTTCGGATCCGCCAATCCCGCGGCTTTGTTCGCTGCAATGGACGTGAGCGGTAATATCTATATTTATGACGAATACCTACCAGGCCCCGGCAAGTCCACCTTTCAGCACGTAGAGGAGTTCAAGAAAAGGACACAGGGGCTAACGGTGCTGAAGCGCATAGGTGGCAACCAGACCACAGAGGACGAGATACGGCAAGGGTATAGTGCGCACGGGTGGCCGATAGTAGCTCCCAAGTGGGAGAAGGTCAACAAACAATTAGAGATAGCCTTTGGCCTTATAGAACGCAACCGGGTGTTTGTATTTAGGACTTGTTCTAATCTATTGAACGATATCCGGCGGGCTGTATGGGAAGTAGACACCAACGGCATACGGCTGGACAAGATAAAAGACGAACGAATCTATCACCTGTTGGCCTGTCTGCGATATGGATTGAGCGACTTCACGCCGGAGACGGTAGAGCAAAGCGAGACCCCTGCAAACATGTACACGTGGAGACGGAGATAATGACAGATACAAAAGTCAGTAGCACCGTAATAGAGAAGGGTAAGAAACCCACGCTTGAGCAAGTAAGGGCTATTATTCTGTCTGAAGAACAGCGATATAGCGCCTTACACTCCTCTCAAGAGGCGTGGGAGGAATGGGCAAAGGATGGCGTCCCGGCCACTTTAGTACCAGATGGATATGAGGAGTTCACACAACCGTTAGGTTATATTGTTCGTGGTGCTGCTGGCATATTGATAACGGATAACCCCGAGTTCAAGGTTACTCCATCACGCAAGGGACAAGCGGGAGAAGATCAGACCAGCGTTCAACAGATGTTTGCAGAGAGTGAATACGAGTGGGCGAACAAGCAAAACGGGTGCGACATTGGTAAAGAGTTAGGGAAACAATGCCTGCTTACCGGAATGATGGTTTTACAAGGCCCGATTTATGACGAAACAGCCTGGGGCGAAGAACCAAAGAAGAAAGACAAAGAAGCCGTTGAGGAATACACGGCGAGACAGGAAGCGAATCATCCATATAGATATGCTGTAATGCGTTCCAGGTGGTGTTGTCCGTTTGAGGACGGCACAGGTATTGTAATATCGTATGACAGGTCAGTAACTGATATTAAGGCGACTTTTCCCGATTGGGACGATAAGGGAGCAGAACGCAATAGCACAGTTAAGTGGCAAGAGTACCATGATGGTGCTTGGAGGTGCTATTTAGCGGCGGACGTTCCGGTACTTGGGGATGGAGAAGACGGCATAGTCCCTGAGACTACAGTACCTTACCAGTGGCGTTACAGCACCTTTGGGGACAATACGAAAGGTGCTACCCCAGAGGAACGGGGCATAGGCATATTTTCAGGGCTAGATAAAGTATTCACTCAGCAAAATAATCTACTGACTGGTTTCTTTGCCGACTTGGGAAATAGAGTTTACCACATATTTAAGGTTGTAAAAAATAGTGTAAAGATTAAAGGTAAAGGGCCAGGGGCTACTTATGAGGTCAACAAACAAGATGACGTACAAGTATTAGACCAAGGATCAACCCCCCCTGACTTTACTCTTTCACTCGGTATATTGAAGGATATCATAGAACTCAACACATTCAACCGTGAGATATTGGGCTTGGGCGGCAGTCAGACCGCTACACAAGAGGGTATAAGGCTAAGTCAAGCTCGACTGCCTTTTGCTCCATTCCTTCATCAGGTAGAGTCGTTAATCGCTGAGGCATTTGTTAAGGCCGCTTACGACTTCAAGGATAACCCGAATCTCCCCAGTATGCCGTTAGGCGATGGCAAGAGATTGCAGAAGGACGATATAGTCCGGCCAATGAGCCTTAAATGCGATATGCAGCCAATAGACTCAGACCTGAATGATAGGTTACTTGATGCTGGTTTGAAACTGAAGGACACACTAGACGAAGAAACTATAGTTCGAGACTTCTTAAAGAAAGACCCTGAAGAAGTCTTGAGGAACAAACTGAAATACTCCGTATATTATGACCCTGAAACACAGACATTTATTAAAGAACAGGCTCTTTTACTAGCGGCTGCTAAACTGGAGTTGAACAAGGCTAAAGATTTACAGAATCAGATAGACAGAGGCCAGATATCCTTTGATGTAACTGATACTATGACTGAAGAAGGCGGAGAACAGGCGGGCGATATAGTACCAATGCCGGAGCAACCAAGCGTACCACCTGACCAGTTTGCGGCAGGAGGCAGGGCGCAGGGGCGCAGTATAGTTCCCGGCAGTCCATTAGGTACAACGGCAGAACGAGCAAGCCAGCAACCATTGGCACAGGGAGGGGCTTAGATGGCACGTTCTGATATCAGCATCATAGACCAGGTATCGAAGGACTGTTCCGAAATGATAGTATCGGCCATCGAATCCCTAAGTGAGTTCTATGCCGGAAAGCCTGAGCTTGTGACTAAATTCAACAGAGAAGTATTCAACAAACTCACACCTGCAAGCCAGATGTTGTTAGAAGATAAGTACGGGAAAGAGTTTGTCGCAGCCTGGAAGATAAAAATGGAGCAAGGGGGCTAATATGGCCAGAACGCTAACCGAAGCTGAATACTTTGCTGGACTCTATGGTGACAACCGGACTGGCATAAGACCGTCTGACGCCCCACAACCAATCACTACTCCTGGAAGTCGGATAAACTGGTCTGATATAGTGGCTAGAGTTAATGCCGGTAATGCCAATAGCCAGAATAAGGCTACACCCAAAATAAACTGGAATCAGTGGGGCAATTACCTCAATAGTGCTAGAACCCGCAGTATAACGACACCCCCGACTGCAAATAGAACAACTGTTCCCAAGAAGCCAACGGCACTTGCAGACCTGTACTATACTCCTTACCAGATAGACGATATGTTGATGGGCATGGAGACGGGTAAACCAAAGCAGACGTGGAATCAAATTAGGGGCACTGTTCCCGGTATGCGTGACATTATGACACCTGGCATACAGCCCACGGCCACACCTACGCCAGTTCCTACGGTTACATCAACTGAAGGACAGGAGGGTACTACTCTTGGATATACCCCAACGGTTAGTTGGGCTGATTTAACCCCGGAAGATCAAGAAGTGTTGCAGCAAAGTCCCGAACTCGCCGAAATTTATGGTATAGACCCGAAGGAAATTCCTGGTTATACAGGCGATGGTTCTGATACTGGAACTGGCACTACTGGCCCTGAATTTTGGACTGACCCTAATCCCAATTCCCCTACTTACGGGCAGAGATACAGAGGAATAAACTATGAGTTCGGCGAACCTACGGATTGGATTCTCGATAATGGACAACAGGATAATGCCAAGGATAGTACCGTTATAGGCACTGCCGAAACTGGCTATTTTAGGGTTGACTCCACAGGGGCAGTCAGTCCCTTAATACCACCAAAAGAAGATACTACTGCCAAATCCGCCAATGTCCAGATAATACAGGGGCAAGATGGGAAGTGGTACTCCTACAATAAGGACACAGGGGCTGCGACCCCGATAGACACAGGCCAAGCCCAGACATTTGAAACCACAACCTCAGACCCGATTCAAGAGGGTGATTTCCTAAATACATACGAGATAACGACCAACAAAGTGACTGGTGAACAGACCAGAAAGCTACTAGATTCTCGGAAGAATATCGTACTGCCCAACGGTATGCCACAACAGAAGTTAAATAACAAATCTGGTGTTGCCGAGTGGTGGAATCCCGAACTAGGTGATTATGGCGGCGCTCAGATGTACGAAGGGGCTGAGTTCCCCCAGTATGCCGAAGGGTATGTGTCGCCGGAAGCCTACATAGCTGACGCTCAGATCAAGCAACAGGCTATACAGGCGTGGATAAGCCGCGTACTCGGAACAGCTGGCGCTCTGAGTAAACAAACCTACCAGAAATTGAGTAGCTTTGATAAGGCTCAGTATGCCAAGTATATAGAGAACGGAACACTTCAACCACCTTCATGGTGGGCATACCGTAATTCTAGCGCCGGTCAGAATGTATTGACTGCGACACCTCCAAAGTAGAGGGAAATATGGATTTTGAGAATGTCATAACTAAATTAAAGGCAATGCCAGAGGCACAACGGCGAGGACTCCTTACCCGCCTGGCTCCCGAAGTGCGTCAACAGTTGGGCGATTACCTGAAGAATAGGGGCAATGGCTCACCTGCTGCAGCCCCTGGGGTATCGCCTGCCCCTGGCCTTACGATGACAAAGAAATGGAATACCGTCTCGCCTGAGTCCATCGTTAAGCCTATGGGCGGGAGTTGGGCTAATAATCTGGTTGAGGGCAAAGACTATCTAACCGTACAGCCGAAGGGCAGCATCACGGAGCAAATAGGCGCTGCCGGACGGAAGTTGACCAATACTGCCCACACGGTAACGAGTTTTATTCCTGGCAACTCCATATTGGAACGGGGATTACAGAAGGGTATTGATGTAGGCAGTGGTGTTGTGAGTGATTTGGCCGAGAGCGCCATTAACAAGAAATACAGAGAGCAGAGGGCGATAGAGAACTATTCACCCCAGACAGGAGTCAAGGGGTATTTAACCGAAGCTCTGAATGCCGTCCCCATGACTGCAGAATTTGACTTGCCGATAGTGGCGGCTGGCGCATTGAAGAACAAGCAAGCCCTTCGCTATGGCGTCCAGAAGACAGGTCAGGAAATAGGGCAGACAGTACCGAAGGTTAAACAAGAGGCGCAATCGGCTGGCAAACTATTGGCTTCTGAGGCTGGCGCAGTAGGAAAGAAGATTCCACCTGCCGAGGGGAAAGAACCGTGGCAGATGACGAAGGGAGAGGCAACCGCTAAAGCAACTGATTTAACTAATAGAGAAGATTTTGCTAAAGCATGGACTCCAATTAAACACCCAAGAGGCACAGTAGATACAATAGAATTTACGTCATATCAAGGCGGTAAGGGCGTTGATGGTGTTCTTAGGTGGAATGATTCTGAAGGAATTGGCCGAGGTATTTTAACTATTGACGGTGGCAAAGTGGGCGAAGTGGCTGTGCAAAAAGAGTGGCGTAATAAAGGAATAGCATCCCAACTTTACAAAGAAGCTGAAAAACGTGGAGTAACTGAAAGCAAAGGTACAATCACTCCTGCTGCCGCTGGTGTACGACATAAACTTGCTGTTAAACAAGCCCTCGCCGAAGGCAAACCCGTACCGGCCGAAGTCCTTGCGGATTATCCCGAACTTGCTGCCAAAGTCCCTGCGGCGAAGGGTGTAGAACCATTCAAACGAATCGCCACTCCTGAAGAAGTAAATGCAAAAACATGGTATCACGGTTCAAAGACTGCTGGACTAAAGGCAGAAGATTTATCACCTGATGCAACTAATACGTGGGGATTATTTGGGCATGGTGTTTATCTGACTGATGACCCCAAAATTGCAGGTCAATATGCCATAAACAGGAGTAAAGGTTATTTAGGATTAAACAAAGGTGTGCCAACTTCTTATAAAGTAGGCGTATCTGTCAATAAAGTTCTCGATATGGAGAAAGTTGCCCCTGCGGAGGTACGCAATTTCTTTAGTGATTTCGTGATAGGTTTGAGAGAAAGTTTATTATCCGAAGTATCAGATAGCACTCTTGACGATTTGATAAGATTATGCGGAGAAACTAATACTACAAGTGAACAAATATATAAGCAATTTATGAATGTGCTAAAAGAAACCGATTTGCCAACTAGCGAATTTGTAGAAACTGTCCAAGAGTTCACTACTACACTTCGCGAGAATGGTTACGATGCCATGTTGCATACAGGTGGTAAACGTGTAGGTAAAGGACAGAATCTACATAACGTTCTTATCGTTTTTGACCCCAATGATGCCTATTCAGTTGGTGGTAGAAAAGGGATAATCAACAAGTTAGAGCAATTACCTTCTGAAGTTGTTACACCCAAGCCTATAGAACCACCCCCACAGGCCACCACGCAGGCAACACAGGCGGGCAAGGGCGTGATGGCTACCGAGGTTAAGCCAACAGTTTATAACACACCAGAGGAACTAGCCGGAATATCTGAAACAACAGGCAGTCTAAAGACAAGTCCTAACAAGTTTGCTAGCACAGTAAACCCCGATGCAAAGGACTGGAAGCAATTTGTAGTTGATAGCAGAGCCAATAAACCGCCATTTGGACAACCCGGCTTTCCTTCTGCGGTTGCTAACGAAGAACCAATGCCAGTGTTGCGGAATGGTGTTATTGCCGAGGCTAGGGAAACTGTAAGACAAGATACTCCTGGCAAGTTCTCAGACTTTGTTCAGGAACACGTTCCAGTGGTGAATAAACTGAGACAAAAGGAACGTCCGGCTTTGGGCTGGAACGAGGATTTGAGGACAGCTATAGTTGCTGAGAACAAAGCCGGAACCTCGGTAAATGCTCGGTTAATGCCTTCACAAAAACGAACAGTTGATAATCTCAAAGAGGTATTCGGCAACGATGTGGTGCATGGAACGACAAAGTTAGATGCACAATTCTTGGGTACTGCCGATGATGTAGTACCATTCAATAATACCTTGCTGGACGTTGTTCAAAGGGCTGACTTGTACGCCTTAGACGATGTTCAGAAAGCGGCAATCGCTCAGTTGCAGGAACATGGTCAATTTGGTCTATCCCTTTCCAATGATGGGTTTGGTGCTGAGATAGGAAACTTCAGGGTAAGACCTGATTCGGCTTTCCTATCTAACGTCAAGGCCAAAGAACCTGATGGCGTAAAGACTATTACAAGCGAATGGAATCGCCTATCTTCTGGCAGAAGCAAAGAGCGATTCTATGAGACTGCTGCTGATAGATGGAAGGCTAATCACTTAAAGGCTGATCCTGCGTTAAGGTTTGAGCCAGAGTTGGACGTTGAGAAACTAATCAATATTCAGGACATGGCCAAAGCCAAAGTCGCTTCCGGCGTAACGTTCCGTGAAGTTATTGGCGGTAAAACTCTACCAGAAGTATTGAAAGAGACACACCCAAAACTCTATGCCAGAACGGAATTAGTTAAGAAGCGGTTGTTGTCCCTCCAGGGTATGGCAGGTCGTCTTGATGCTAACCTGAACAAAACAATCAACAAGTACCTGTCGTCCGCTATGGATGATGCCGATATGCTGGCATTGAGTGATAACCTTGAGCCAACCACAAGGGCAGGACTGGAAAAAGCGGCTATAGATGCTCAGATTGCCGATGTCAAGGCAGAACTGGCGAGTCTCAGAAAGAGTATGGCAGGTGCTAATAAAGGCGATTATGTCAGACCTGCAAACACAGATATTTACAAATATTTTACCACAGAGGAAGCCAACGCCATATCCGAGTCCCAGAAGGTCACTAATACCTGGTGGGTGAACCAATTTGATAGAGTCAAGGCTACAGCCTTTGGTGGCGACCTTTCACCCATCACCATTCAGGGATTACTTGGTGCAATGGCCGACCCCTACGCTACAGCTAAGTATATATTAGGTCACAATCCGTTGAAGGCTTTCAGTGTTGACGATTTGGTTACTTCAATGGAAACTGACCCCGATAAATGGGCGAGGTACTTTGAACTAAAAGGATATGCGCCTAAAGGCGTACCGAGCGAGTACGCTGGCGGGTTTCTTGCTAAGTTAAAGGGATATAACAAGGCCAACGAGTCTTTGTATGTCGCTACCACTAAACTCAATGAGGCTTCCTGGGAACACATGACCAAAGTCTTGATGGATAGTGGCATGGAACGGCTAGAGGCCGAGGTAGCGGCTTCGCATATAGCCAATACTATTAACCCACTCGCTACACCTTCAAGACTAGGCCAGCCAGTACAGAGCGCATGGCGGTCATCTTTTACGTCTTATTCCTTCATACGACAGCCCGCTACCCTGATGGCCGAGGCGACCAGGGGATATGTCAAATTAGGGTTAAAGAAGACTCTGACTGCCAGAGAGAACCTAGCGGTTAGGGTTATGACTACTCTGGCGGCTTCTGTAGCGGCTATATCGGTAACGAGTTCGGTAATCAACGCTATTCAGACAGGCAAAGATCCGAAACAAGCGGCTCTTGATGCTATAAACCCATCGCCGTCTAATGGCAAGTTCCTGTCTGTGATGATTGGTAATACCAGAATCCCTATGGGGGGGCCGTACAGGGGTATATTCAGGGCTGTATATCCGGGTGATGTTTCCGGTGTTCCTATTCCCGTACCTTTCGCTGGTATCTGGAATTTCGGAAAGAACCGTATAAACCCAGCACCTAAGACTGTCTTGAACTTGGTCGAAAACAAGGATTATTACGGCAACGAGATACGTACAGGCGATTTCCCTGAACAGGTAGTACGAGGCGTTGAGTATGCAATGGAAAGCGCCATGCCGCTAACCGTTGGTTCTACGCTTGAAGGCGTAAGGACAGGGCAGACAGCCAGCGATATTATAGAGCAAACAGCTGGCCAGTTTGCAGGGGTAAATCTTATGCCCCCATCTTATACTACTCGTATGACCGAGTTAGCCAAGAAACAGGTGGAGGCTAGGGGCGACAAGTGGGCAATGGTCAACCAGGATGCAGAACTGATTAAGGCCAAACAAACACCCGAAGGACAGGCGATTATTAAACAATACGCTAAGACTGGAACTAAGGAACGCAATACCATTATTCAAAGATACTCCACAGACCAGACAGCTCGTGATGGGTGGCTCGATACCGGAGTAGACGAATTTAATAAACAATACACTGTCTCAAATTGGAAGGACGATTATTACAATGCTCAATCTGCGAGGGCAGCACAACTAGAACAATTCGATTCTGACTTCAAGCGCCAGATGATTAACCCCAAGACGGCCAACGATAAGGCGTTATCGGGTTATTACAACCTCATGGACTCGTTTAGTAGCAAAGTAGGTGGAGGGTTTGATGGCGAAGGATGGGCAGAGGCCGAAAGTAATTACATGGGCAATCTGACGCCTGACCAGAAGTCTTATGTCCAGAGCATGTTGCATCTATACGACACACCAAAGGTTGCAGAGTTCAGAAAGGCAAAAGAATTGCTTGCCCCTTATTGGCGTTTACGAGACAATTATATCTCACAGACCTTTGGAAGCGATACTATTAAGGCTTTGGAGGTGTCATGGAATAAGCAGAAACAGTCTCTTCGCTTGCAATTATCCAAGAAAACCACGAACCAGGACTATATAAGTAAATACATCAGTGCTTACAAAAAGAAGTATTTCAAAAATCTATTAGCAGTTGATAAGAACGTAGGGGTATTGCGGGATAGGTACAAATCTCAACATCCTGACGTTGCCCTAGCGTTACGTACATGGTATAGCAACTAACCAAAACTAAATAAAGCGAAATAAGCATTAAGCCCGTTATCGACCGAAAGGTTGAAGCGGGCTTAATGCATTGAAGGGGGAATATCAATCATGGACGATACCAATACTACTGGACAGACTGGTCTTACCGGAGAGCAAGGTGCTGACTCTGCTACCACTGGGGAACCAGAGGTTAAGGTCGCACCTGAGACTGACGGCGTAGAACAAGTTGCTGCACCAGTTGAGAAGGTAGGGGCAAAAGAACCACCTATAGCCAAGAAGGAGAAAACCATAGAGGAAAGGGTTGAGGAATCTGTTAAAAAGACAGTCTCCAAGATGCAATCCACTATGCAAAAGACCTTTGAGACAAAACTTAGCGAAAGTAGAGGAGAGGTTCAAAACCTTAGCTCCGAACTCCAACTAGCTGTAGATGTGATTCTTGCAAGTGGCATTGAGCCGGAAGCCGGAACGCCAGCGGCAGACCTATTGGCCAAGTACCGCAAAAAAGTAGCGGATAACGCAACAGAGAGAGCTACGGCAGAGAAAACCAGGCAGTCAACCGAAGCCTTACACGCCTTTGTAACCCAATTAGCGACTGAAACTACAGAAGCCTTAACAGAAGCGGGTATAGACCCCGAATCAGATGAGGTCAATGCTGTTCTTTCACCGCTTATGGAGAAAGGTCAATACAACAAAGTTTGGCCTGCGGTGACAAAGATTATTGCGGGAAAGGCAAAACCATCTCCTGATGTCTTGAAGGAAGCGGATAAACAATTCCGCAAGAAGTACAAGATAGACCTACAGGACTTGGGGAGTGGCGCTGGCAAGTCCAATGCTACAGACCTGACAGGAAAGTCAACTGATGACCTATTCGGTATGGCGTATGCGCCAAAGAAATAAACAAGGAGGCCAATTATGGCTGGTACTTTATCACTAGTCGAATTTGCAAAAGTGCAAAAAGACCCGCTTGTAAAAGCGGTCGCAGATACACTATGGGAAGAAAGTGACCCACTGAAATTTCTAAAGTGGGAAACCATTGGCACACTATACAAGAAGTTGGTGCGTATTCAGACGTTACCCAGTGTGTCACACCGCAAACTAAATGAGGCTTGGACTGCCACGACCGGAACAACCGAACAACTCACTGAAGGACTATCTATCGTTGGTGGCAATATCGACATAGATAAGGAACTGGTTGAGGGCAACCAGACCATTGAGGATGTAAGGACAATCCAGTCCAAGATGAAGGTCAAGGCTATGGCCTATGACTTCTCTTATGAGTTCATTAACGGATTGCTTACCACTGACCCGGATTCCTTTGATGGCCTGAAGGCACGTATCAACCGGACTGAGATGTCGGCACAAAAACTTCTTTCAGCGACATCAACTAACTATGTCACCGATACCCAGGCTCATGCTCTGGACTTCATAGCTGAGATGGACAAGTTGATGATGGCCATTGACGGGCATAATCCCACGTTCATGATTACTAATAGCTATGGTATTCGCAAGATTAACCAGGCTCTCAGAATTGGTTCGGTTCTAAACCAAAGCAAAGACCAGTTCGGCAACATAGTGACCATGTGGGGTGATTGTCCTATCTATGACATCGGCGTGAAGGCCGATCAGTCTACCCTCATCCTAGCAGATGAAACCATAGCCGGAATTGCTGGAAGTGATTATTTCTCCATCTATGCCGTGAAACAGGGCGTAGGGACTGACTTCTGGGGTATTCAGAAACACGCACTGGAAGTCAAAAACGTAGGACTTCTGGAAGACCAGATTACCTACAGAACTAACGTCAATTGGCCGGTTGGTCTTGCCTGCGTCAACAAAAGGTCGATAGCTCGTCTTTACGGTATTCGTCATACCTAAACCGTAGGAACGACTGAGTAAATATTAAAACAAGGAGAAACTTAAATGTTTGACGAGTTATTGCAAATCAAAACCCTTACTGCTACTCCCGTAACGACAACTGAGGCCGCTATGGCTAGCGAAACCAGGGATGCCACTACAGGACAGGCTTGTGTAGACATATCTAAATGTCCGCAAGGAGGCATGTCCATTGTGGTGATTGCGTCTGCTGATACCGGTACTTCCAGTGACAGGACTCAGACGGTCAGGATATATGGTTGTGACACGGTTGATGGCACTTATGTGCTATTGCTCACCTTCCCCACGCTCACCTACGCAGACACAACGGCTAAACGGTTGGTGATGAACTTGGCAACACAATACAAGTACCTCACCAACACTATCACGTTAGCCAACTCCAACGGCACTATGAGCCGATTCTACCAGATTTACATCGGTATAGGCGAGATGGACAAGATGACTGGTGGATAAATACCACATCAAGAAAGTTCTGGCAGGTGATTATAAACCTGGGGACGGTGAACCTTTTGCGGCTGGCTGGGGGCCGGAGGGCTGGACTATCTGGTGTAGAACTCTGGTAATCCCCAGGCAGCGTAAGAAACAAGTCAAGAAGAAACCCTTAAAGGGGGTGTGAACATTGGAAAATGCTGTATCACTAACTATTGTACCTGGCTACATCATAACGGTGGATGCCAACGGGAAACAGGTAATGAGATATCCCATAGCCAGTGTGCTAAGGGCTGCGGATATCCCTAGTCTCACCTATACGCAGGTGCAAGCAATCACCGCCCTGGCCAATCTCACAGTTGTTCTTATAAGGACTCTGATAGACAGGCAGATATTAGATGAGTCGTTCCTCGAAAAAGACGAGTACAACCTGGACGACATTATCGAGTCTATTGAGAACATGGGCGGTGACTTCGGCGAACCTGATATCACGGTGAATACATAAAGGAGGAATAGCCTATAAAAGTTATTTGATTGGGATTCAGTTCTGAGTCAAATGTATCTAAATTTAAAAAGGAGAAAAGTTAAATGCAAAGTCTAATGAAGATGATCAAACGGTATACTGGTGGTGAAGATGCTGAGACGAGTGTAAGCGGAGATAGCCAGTACAACCTACTGGTTGCACAAGGTAATCCTGGTTACGCCGAGGTTCGGCGTAGAGGGGAGGGCTGGTCTATCTCATCTGTCACTGCGTTTGCAGCGTTGGTGGATGTGCCTACCACTACTGCACGTGTCGAGTTCTACAACAATGGAAGTAGACTCGCTGTAGTCAGCGACCTTCACTGTTTCAGACTACTCGGCACTGCCGTAGGTGTGGGAGAAAGCATCTGGGCTATGATTTCAACAGCAAAGGCCGTCCCTACCCTGACCGCACTGAGCCTTTTTAGTCTGACAGGAAAGGCTTTTGTGGTTCCGACTGCAACCAGTGAAATGGTAACCGGGGTTGGAACTACGGTTATTGCTAACGGATGGGTTCCTTATGGTAGTCCAAATGCGTATCTGGCTGCTGCTACTCCTGGCGCTGGTTGGAGTGTACCTATTGACGGCAAGCTCATCATCCCTCCGGGATGCTCCCTGTGTCTTCAGGTAGTGGCATCTGTAAACACTGCCGCTGCCTTCAATGGTCTGGGAATGACCTTTGACTGGGTATCAGCTCCCCTAGAGTCATAAGCCTAAGACTTTGTGCCAGATCAAGTAACTAAAGAATCGTAACGAGAGAGGGGGGGGTTAAAAGCCCCTCTCTCAGTAAAGAGGTAAATATGGGATATGCAGTTGGTACGCCAGATACTAAAACATACGGCCATCCAATACTAAGGTATGCCAATAATGGCGTTGCTTACTGGTGTAGGGGTAATGCCTTATCTCAGTTGCAAAAAGGTTCTGGATGGGCGGCTTGCCTATATGGTGGCGTTCAAACAGGGGATGATTGGGCGGCTGTCTATGTACCTGTCAATGAAGTACCCCTTGCTGATTTCAAACGTGCTCTCTGGTCATGGTATCAGACCAATACTGAGTCAATGGGACTTGGTATTGTAATTTGGGTGCATGATCCTGAAGACAACGATAAACGTGCTGAAATATCACAGGTGGGCGGTGTTACTGGTCTTGATAAGTCTGCTGGTTGGAACTCTCACGAACTATCGTTAAGTACGACACAGTTCTTCTTTTACGGTGAGAATACGACAGGGACTGATTTGACAGCCGGAACACAATATACACTGGCACAATTCAAGGCAGATGCTTTATTCAAGGGCTGGACTATTTACCGGATATCTCTTGAGTGGGGATGGGAATCATCGGGAACATTCGAGGCCGTATATGTAGCAGACTTCAAGATAAATGGCGAGCTTGTTCTACTCAATCCAAAGCAGGAAGACTTAGTGCCAGTCAAACAGTACGCTACTGCAACAACAGGAGCATTGGCCAATACATTAGCCCCCAAGACTCCCTACAAACTAATTAGTATTGACCTGACGATAAACACAGCCGGAACTACAAACGAAGCCTTCACCATCACGCAGGACGCCATTCTGGGTACTGCTTTTGACAGATTGATACTTACGCAGAACACGTTAAACCCCGCAATCACGTCTCTGTTCGTGCCTTTCGGTGACAACTATGTGTACGATGCTGACGATGAACTTGATGCAGCTTGGCCGAATACCGAGAACCGGACTTACGGATTAGTCTGGACTTGGCAACCGGTATAGGTGATGAAATGACAGATATAAATGGAATCAGACAAGGTACGTTAGTCAATGGAAGTTATTCCTATTCACTAGGGAATCTGATTGTACTTGGCAATAGTGAGACTGTAGCAGACGAAGGTATTATCACGCTGCCTACGGGAGTAACTGGTAGATTGCATGTCACATTCGGGAATAACGCAAATTGGGGTGATTGCCAGATATCAGCCAATGGTGCTGTTGAAATAGTAGATTGCATGGATGCTAACTTTGTCAATACCAATACTGACACGAAATATTGTGTCTATGACGGCGGATCTGGCGCAATCATTAAGAACCATTCCGGCGGGTCACTGACAGTACGTTGGGAGTTCAAGTACAGCGCGTAAAGAGGTAAGGCAATGTCAACAACATGGTTATTGGCACGACAGGGAATATCGGCAGAGACAGGCCAGTTGCTTACCGGGACGACTTCCGGCAATGGCGGGGCGGCTGGCGCTACTCTCGTTGATACTACCCTATTGGATTACGATATCACAGACGATGACCAACTGGTAAAAGACCATTATAGCCTCGTTACATCAGGAACATACAAAGGTAATTGGAGAATGATATCGTCCTTTGTGGCCTCTACTGGCACTATAACACCTCGCAGAGCTTATGGTGGGCAGATACTAGCCGCTGTAACGCATGAGATACACCCCTTTTCGCCTGCCCGTATGCTGGCCTGTTTTAATAAGGCAATCAAAAGAACGCAATACCTATTCAAAGAAATCAGGGATATCACTACAACTGAAACTGTGGCCGATACGTACCAATATTCTACACCAACCACCATTATTGGTGAACCCCTGGAGATATGGCTTGAGGAAAATACTTCTGATGCCGATGCTCCGTATTCACGCCTGATGGATTGGGAGTGGGACGAGGCTAATAAAAAGGTTTGCTTCAATTACGTACTTCCCGCAGAACGCATAATCAAGTGGATAGGCAAGGGATATCTCACCACTATCACGGCACTCACAGCCGACACCGAGACTGTAGAGGCAAACGAACCCGATATACGACACCTGTATTACCTGACTCTCAGTTATCTCTTTGAAGAAAAGGCAAGTCCCACCATAATATCACCCGCATCCTTTGAAACATTAATGATGCAAAGAAATCACTATGCCAAGTTGGCTGAGGAATCGGGTAGGGAACTAACGGTTGATCTGCCACAAGCTACACTCAAACGAGCTGGTTGGAAATATTCGGGAGTGATGTACTAATATGGTAGGAACACGAAGGGCAGACGTTAAATTTGAGTTTGGTTCTACCACTCTGGAACTCATGTTGGCCGATGGTAAGAATGGTGAGCCACTATTCAGGGAGTCAAGGGCAGAACTAAACGCTAATCAACAGTTCACCGATGCTATTCTGGAAAACAGCCGTCCGGCTTATCAGCTAGTCACAGTAACCCAATCTAATTATGGTGGTGGCATGGGGCAACTCAACTATGCCGTTACAGATAAAACAAAACAGGGCAAAAACATAGATCAGCGCGTGGGTAGTAAAACTATCAGGACGGGGGCTATATATGTATATTCAACTATAACGCAAGACATACTAAATAAAGCACAAGAAAACTGGAAGGACGCTTCAACACCTTATAACTGGGCAAAAGATTCTGCCAGTACAGTAGCACGTAGCACATCTAAATATGCTGGAACCTATTGCGCCCTGGTTACAGGAGGCACTACGCAGGAAAGTTATTACCGTTTCGTATTTCCCAAACCTACAGCCTTCCAAGCTAGGGAAATAACAATCACGGCTTATGTCAAGACCTCTGGTGTTGGCGTAGGAGTCAGGATTATAGACAGCGGTGGAACAACAAACTGCACTACATATCATACAGGCGGTGGAGCTTACGAGCAGTTAACAGTTACCCGAACTATAGACGCATCAGCTACCTATGTGTATTTTGACATCTTCTGTCTTGTGCCATCTATAACAGATGGAGGTTTTGAGGCTTGGAATGATGCGACCACCTTAACAAACTACACCGTTGATGCTGGTTCGATAGCACGGGAAGCGGGAACAGTTAATGCCGGAACTTATTCCTGCAAAATGGACACTTCCACTGCGGCTGAGATACATCAGGACGCTACCGGATGGAATAATCTTCTAAGAGGCACAAGTTTTACTCTCGCTCTTTATGGTTGGGCTAACGCAGCTAATATCAGGATAGGTATAGAAGATGGCATAGGAACAACATGGAGTGCCTATCATGGTGGGACTAGTGCTTGGGCGGCATTAACTGTTACCCGTGTACTGGATGTAGCGGCTACCAGGTTGAGAGTAATAGTACAACGTACAAACACCGCTAATGTCGCTTATATTGATGGTGCGTTATCTTTAGGCCGGACTGCTGCCCCTGTTTTTTACGTAGATTCTATTGCTATGGCAGTTACGGGTGGACTGGCTTATACCTGGTATGGAACACCAATAGAGTTCTTTGAAAATGACGGCCAATTATACCTTCTTACCACTAAAGAGTTATGCCGATGGGACGAGACAAATAAACAATGGCTCATAATAGCTTATGCCCCTACTGCGGCAATAGGCAGGGATTTCACGCACGGCTATTCCTTCAATGACTATATCTTCCTGGCGACCGGATATAGTAACAAGTGGTTCTATGCCGATGCAACTGAAATATTCACCGAACACCCTAGCGCCAACGCGGTAGGATATCGATTCAGAGCGAACGCACAAACTTTGTGGGTGCAGACTGCTAAGAATAAGGTCAAGTCTACTGATAACCCCGAAAACTCAGGCCCCTCTTTCACCACAGAGACAACTATAGGTGATTCCAGCGCCACAATAACGGATATGTGGCCTTTCGCTGGCTCTATGTTCTTCGGCAAAGACGATGGCTTAAACTATATAGATGCTGCGGATGACCTATACCCTGGCCCATCATTCCGTACCGCCCGCAATGCCTACAACTTCAAGGGTATGCGTTCCTGGGTATCGAATAGTTATGATCTCTTAATGTGTCCTTTGGGTGTGAACGGTCTATCGTGGTACACGGTTGCGGGAGTGATGGGTGATACATCCCCGGCCTATCGTTGCCCCGATATGAGTGCCTATCATGGGAGAATAACGTCTTTAGCTCCTGATTATGGGGAATTGTACTTTACAGCCAATCCCACAGGCTCAGATACCAAGTCTATGCTCATGTCTTATAAGGTGGATTCGGAAAGCTGGAAATTATACCCACTTAATGAGATTAACCTTAATCCTGTTTATGCCAGTTATATTAGTAGCCTTCAGGCTACAAATAGGCGTTTATGGATGGCGGGTTTAAATACGGCAAGTATCAATATAAATTATATTGTGCTATCTAATACTGCCGATCCCACAGATGATACCGCATACCCATTTGACATTGATAGTACCAGTACTCAAGAAATGAGTGAAAATGACTTCGGAAAATCAGGAGAGACTAAGGTATTTTTATATGCAGATATAGAGGTTGCCGGATGTGCAGCCGCCAGAACAATAGTAGCTAAATATCAAATAGATGGCGGCACGTTAACCACTCTAGCCACTATCATAGCAAATGGCATGGTACGACATTACTTTCCAGTTAATACTACTGGTAAGAATATAGCCATGAGTTATGTTCCCGCATCAAATACAAGTGCTACTACCCCCGAACTGCTCAAAACTGTTCTAGCTGCCCGAATAGCGACAGAGCCTTTCGAGATATTCACCATGACGGTGTTGCCCGACAGCGGTGCAGTCCGGCATGGCTCAACCCCTGGTACAAGCACGTACTTGACTACAAAGGCCACAATGGATTTAATCAGGTCAATGGCGACATACCATTACGTCAAGATGACGCACTTCCTTGATGACCCTACGAACGGCACAGTCAAGTATGTGAGCATAATAGCACCGACACCGCAACGCTCATGGCAATCCAGACAGGAAAGCCGTGTTGATTTAGTAGGACTATACGCACCAACGAGTTAATAAAACTAGGAAAGGGTGAGCTGATGGGTTTCAAAACATTCAACGATAGACTAGCTTTTGTATATACCATTGTCTTCGCTGGTTTGTGGATTCTCAATCACTGGTATCCACTCCCTGGCGAAGTGCTTGGGGCTTCAATCGCTATAGAGACATTGATAGCTCAGTATTACTTTCGCAAGGCCGCTCCTGAATCAGCAACCACAGAGCCCAAGACTACGCCGGAGGTTAAGTGATGCCTGAATTAACCGGTCTAACCGATGAACAAATGAAGAAGTTTGACAAAGGTATGGATGCAATTATAGAACTTCGAGCGGTTGTATTAGGCGTAGATGGTAGGGGTGGATTGGTTAAGGATATGGAGGAAACTCGCTCCGAGGTCAAACTAGCCGTCAAGGAAATGTATTTCAATACCAATGAGGGAAAAAAGGATGTCGCCGTTCTACTTAATGATGTAGTTACCATGAAACCCAAGGTAGAGAAAGTGTACAAAGCTATATTCGGCAACGGTGATATTGGTCTCTGCGAAAAAGCAGATACAACCCGTAAAATGGTAATCGCCATGTTTGGCATTTCAGCATCAATACTACTGGCTTTAATAGGTCTATTCATTCAGCACGTGGCTAGTTGACCATGCCGGACTACGAATTAGCTGAATTGAAGCTAGACGAGGCGTTAGCTCGATGGCAGAAGAAACATGAGTTAAAGGACTTCGAGGTCGTTGACATAGTGCTGAGACATTGGCTGAGTATATACCACAGGGAACGATGTATGAGCGAGGCGAAGGACGTGCAGAAGGTCATCTCTAAATAGGATGAGACATTGAATTGAAAGGAGCTAATTAAATGGAATGGCAAGAAATCGTAATAGCAATATTGGGACTCATGGTACTGTATCTCGGTACACAGTGGGCAGCGATCAAGAAGCTCATTAAGGACTTCTCGGCGGCGGCGGAAGACGACAAGTTCACCAAAGAAGAAATAGCCACGATAGTGAAAGATGCTGTAGCGATCGGCACAGCGTTCAAGAAACTATGGGGCGTTGTTTCCGGTATCTTTAAGAAGAAATAAGTATCAAGATCCGTCAAACACCAAACCCCTTCGGGGGTTTTATTGGAGAAAAAAGGAGCGTGCAATGAACTGGATTAAAAAGAACGTCAGAGATACCTTGCTGGTAATCGCCATTATCTTATCAATTTATGCTTCTGTGGTAGGCACGGTGGCACTCAACAACGATGACAACCAGAGCGGCATGCGGGTAGGGACTTATGTGCCGACTGTGGTGAGTCCCAGCATCACCAACTCAACCTTGACCTCTGGCAAGATTGTTGTATCTTCTACAGGCGGGCTACAGGCTGATGGCGTGGTGCAAGGGAGCTTAGAGTCACTTAACGCAGATGCTATTGTGGTCGCCTCGGATGCCCCTGCTGCTGTTATAGCCTACGCTACTGTACTACAAGCTGGGGGCGGTTTAGTATGGGTGTGTGATGGAACGTCGGATGAAGTCCAGATAAATGCGGCGATTGCAACATTAACTACAGGAGGAGTAGTTTATCTTACAACAGGCCATTTCTATATAGCAGCCCCGATAACCATAGCCGATTTGGACAACATAACGCTAGAAGGAACTGGTAGGAGTAAAACATCTGGAACAAGTACCGCTGCTTCTTACAACTTCACAACGATATGTTTAGCCAATAATTCAAACTGCAACATGATAAACGTCACCCATTCTACCCGTACATCTTGGAATATAATTATTCAGCATATGACCTTATGGGGTAACTACTCCAACCAAACTTCCGGTGAAGGTATTAGTTTAAATACCAGTATATCTAAGGTGATTGACGTTAGCGTAGAGTGGGTTAAAAATGACGCCTTCCATTTAACAGCGCCTAACTATGCAACAGAGACAAGTAATGGCACTCAATTCCGTGATGTATACGTAAGAGAAACAAATGGGAATGCCTGGGAAGCCGATTCCTATGTTTATGATACCTATTTTGAAAATTGTTATGTTTCTGGTGTGCGAGGTGCACATGATGCTTGGTATATCAGTGGCGGAGGCGGTTTCAGGTTTAATTTCTGTGAGATGGATAACTGTGAGCAAAGAGGTATCGCTTTAATATCCACTTCTAAAGTCCGTATATCAAATTGTAGTTTTAGTGCTGCTATGACTGGGAGCCAAGTTTATATTTATAATTCTAATCAGATTATCGTAACTGCTAATAACTTCTACCCTGGTTCCTTATCAAATTACCCAATAGAGTTTGGAGCTGGCGGCAGTTGCGACATGATAACCATAGATGGCAATATATTTTTCCAGGGCTCAAGGGCTATAAGGACGTATGTATCTGTATTCACCAACTGTGCTATAACCAACAATATATTCAAAGGCCAGAACAGTTCTCCGCCTATTTATGATATATCTGCAATGAGTAGTTGGTTTATAAAGAATAATACAGGCTATATAGTTCCTGGCGAAATCCGCACATACTCCGGTTCTTTGGTCGCTGGCCTGGTTGGCCTGCCCGTTATGGCATGGCAGAATCCCAACTCTACTGCTTTAACGGTGACAGCCCGAACGCTCATTACAACGCCTTCGACTGCGGCGGCGGTCGGTGACTTGGGCAGAGCCACTACGGTGGCGGTAGTCGAGGATGCAGAAGATGTATGGAATGAGGCCTTTGCCTCAACTGTCACATTAACAAATAAAGCCCTGTCTGTATTAACCGAATCAGGTGCAGCAATCACAACTGGTGGTGTAGACCTTCATGTTACAACTGAAGGAGCGTTCACAGCCGCTGTTCCATCAGGATATACCGCTACGGCTACAGGCGACGGCACTGGGGGCTATGTTACGGTTTCTGGTTCTCCTGCTACATTAGTAGATGGTGCTGATATAACTGTGACAGGCACAGGGCATATATTAGTCACAGTGACTAGTGTCTGCACCAATGCAGTCAATACCACCTACGTAGAGCGTGGGACAAACTGTGTGGCCTTCACCGTGCCAGTTACTGTGGACACAAACGACCTTGTAGCAGTGGAGACTCACACCAGTTTAGACCTATCTACTGTTACTTATTTACTGTTGAAACTCAGAGCTACGACTACAACTGCTGCGGGTGATTACCAGTTACTATTAGATGATACGGCGGGCTGTGCTTCTCCTTTGTATAGTTACAATCTGCCCGTAATGACTGCCAATACCACTGCCTTAGTCTGTCTCGCTGTAAATGGTGGTGCTGTTGGTGCAGGCAGTTCTACTCATATTGGCTTGAAGTACACCGATGCTCATTCAGTGGCCAATGTCATCTACATTGACGACATACGAGGTGTGACCGTTGGGACTGAGCTATTCAATGACCTGGCGCTTAATTCCACAGCCTACACCAGTGCTGACAGCGTGACGGCTAGCGCTCCCCTCTATGTGGGGGCTAAGAACTCAGATGGCCTGGACTGCATCATCATGTACAGTCAGACACAAGCTACTACCGATTTAGTGGGGACTTACTACGTAACCGCACAGGGACAATAAAGGTAGGTGAGATATGCTGCATCCAATAAGTCAATACAAGCTAGGAGCTAGATATGGATAAAATCTTGAGTGGTTGGAAGAAAGACCCGTTCGATTACGCGGCTACTTATCACAAGCCGGAAGTGGCTAAATTGCCGGAATATGCCAGCCTGTATGACTACGTGCCATATGTTCGCCATCAACGGGATATGCAGTCATGCGTAGGCTTCGGCATGGGTGGGGCATTGACCGCTACTATTAAACAATACTTGGGGATGAAATCACACCCGGAATGGTTCAGTCCTCAATGGATTTGGAACGGAGCTAGGAACATTGAACACACGCTTACGCAGAATGTGGGTGTATATCCCCGCGATGCTATTGCCTGGCTACAAACACAGGGCATGTTGCTAGAGCATTTCTGGCCATACTCTCCTGTGGAACTAGATGCCGGTTTCCCATCTAAATACGCCGATAAAGCTATCCTATACCCTGAGTTCAAGGCTATACGTGTTGATAACGGAGTGCAGGGGCTTATGTCTGCGTTGGCTGATGGGCATGTGGTTGCGATAGGTACGCCCTGGCCTGTTAAGTGGATCGCTGCGCCACAGGGGGTACTGCCTGAGATAACGGTTAATGATGAAATATTGGGCGGGCATGCTACTTTCATTTATGCGTACTCCAACATGTTTGCAATCCAGAACTCTTGGGGCGATGGTTGGGGAGCTTGCGGCCGGTGCTGTATGCCGATGCAAGCGTTTGAAGTGTTCAAGAAGATTGGCGGCTATGACGCTCACTACTTCACCTTTAAGTTGCAGGAGGCAAAACCCGGGACAAGTATCTGGTATAAACTGTGCCGTTTATTGAAGACCAGTTGACACCTCATTACACAACTTGACACTAGGGGCTGATGTCGAAAGGCATTGGCCCCTGTTTTTGTGTTTAGCTTCAATTCCGAGATAGGCTTCACCTAATGCGTTTCTAGGGGGGTCTGGCGACTAGGCCGCCCAGTTGGTCTACCCGCTAACCCCATAACCCATCAACCCCTACTGCGACCCGCCAGGACGCCTAAAAACATGCGACCAGATGTTCTATCACCAATGGTTAGTAGTCAACCTTCTATGGTCTTTCTTTGGGTTATCTTCCCGGTCTTTCATAGGGTACAGTATGCCATTGGGTGTCAGGTGGTAAGGCACGTACTTCCCGTTTTCCCGCTCTATACAGTAGATAAAATGATCTGTGGTCATTTGCAAGCCCCAAGCTAGTTTCTTAATGGTGTTGTAGGTTATATTGTTTTGGGGATGGTTCTCTAGTTCGCTGAGCCGGGACGGGCTAATGCCACAGACACGGGCTAGTTCGGCCTGTGAAAAGCCTCTCTCGATGCGGAGATACCGAAGCCTCTTTCCGAGGTGCAACGAGGGTGTGATCACTCAATGAATCCGCTCTCATCTTCAAGCAAAAGCCCTATGAACTCCAAAGGGGATAAACCAAAACCTTTAGCCAGCCGGACAGCCATTAATATAGTTATACCTTTAGCCTTACCCGCCTCCAACTGCGATATATACGACCGCTCCACGCCAGAACGTATAGCCAGTTTCCGTTGGCTTATATTGTGCGTTTCTCTTATTCTTTTCAGCGAACGACTGATGGGTTGCATATTTATACCTATCGGCCGCCCTATCTATCACACACCATAGTAAGTTAAACAATATATCCTGCTCTCCAATAACTCTCATATAACAATGTTGGCATTTCCCCAACGTAGTAAAACTGTATCACATAAAAAGAATTTTGTCAATAGGCAATAAAAACAGTTCTAAAAGGTATTGACAAGAGACATGGTACGTGGTAGTATTTCTACAGGTGATAAATGAAAACAACAGTAGATAATAAAACAATAGTAGAAAAGCTAATCCAGTACCAAAAAGATCATAATCTCAATGACACTGAGATGGCCAACACTATACATATTAAGAGCTATTATTGGAACCATCTATGTGCCGGACGGAGACAACCTGGCCCGATGTTTTACGGCGGTGTCTTGGTAGGATTACCTAAGTTCAAAAATGATGTGATTTTAGACTTGAAATCTAGATTAACCTCTACCGAACATTCCGGCGACAACGGCGGGCAAAAAGGCAAAGGTCTACGAGTGGGGTTTCAGGGCAGTAGAAATTCTTTAGCTACGAATGGTGGTACTTCACGTAATGAATATTTTCGGACTGAAAGGATATCTAAACGTAGCAAAGAAAAGTTAACCTCTGCCGAACAAGAAAAGGCCAAAGGGGATGTTTCCAATGGATAAGGGGACGCTCATATCAACAAGTAGATATTCAGTCCTGGCCACGCAGGAAGTGCTTTCGTATGGAAGAAGTCTATGCCAACGGCGGTTGCCATGATTAAGCCTTACTACGACCGTGAAGGCATAACGATATATCACGCCGACTGTCGAGACATACTACCTGAGTTGCCAAAGGTGGATTTGGTGCTGACTGACCCGCCGTACTGGACTCTTGACAGATGGAGAGAGGTTGGGACTACGACAAGGTTAGGCGGCAATCGAGATGAATCTAAACGCACCGGTTGGTTTCAGACAATAGACCAGACGGAATTGCGGGAATTGATGTGCTCAATATATCAATTATTAAAGCCAGAACGCCATGCTTACATTATGGGTGACGGCCAAGTATTGAAATGGCTATTAGGGTATGCGGAGGAGGCAGGGTTTTCAAATTACAAACCTATCGTCTGGGATAAAGTTAATCAAGGCATGGGGTATCACTACCGATGCCGCCATGAATATCTTGTAATGTTAGACAAGGGTAAAAATAGAAAACTGAATAGCCTGAGTACCCCTGATGTTTGGGTATTTAAGTCTATTCGCACAGAGTTTCCAACTGAAAAACCCGTTGACCTTATGACTTTACCAATAGAACATTCCACTCAGCGTAATGAACTTGTGCTTGACCCATTTCTAGGAAGTGGTACCACTTTAGTTGCTGCAAAGCGGGCTGGCCGTAAGGCCATAGGAATAGAGATTGAGGAAAAGTATTGCGAAATCGCAGTTAAGAGACTGAGCCAGGAAGTGATGGCACTATGAAGTGTCACCGTATGGCTCTGGTCTATGCGGCTAAAGGGGAGTAAAGAATGGAGTGTATTAGATGCGGAGGTTGTTGCCAATCTATTCCATGCTGGTTTGCACAGATAAATTATCACTTAACTGAAACCAATTCTAAATGTCCAGACCTGATGCAAAATTCAACTGGTCAATACACCTGCAAACGAATGTGGAAAGATGATAACTTTAGGCAACTCATGCTAGGTACAGGTTGCCACAATCCTGAGTTTAGAAAAGAGCTGGTCTATGCGGCTAAGGGGGAGTAAAGATGAAACTGACAGACAACCAATACTGGATATACTTTCTGGCCTTCATGCTCAGCCTGGTCAGTCTAGGCACGTTTATCCTGATGTGGGTTAAAGGTGCAGTCTACATAGTAGAGCCTAGTGTAACCGTCCGGCTGGTTGAGACTGTGTTGGCATCGGTGTTGACGGTGTTTGCCTTTACATCTTGGGTAAGAATGGTTCAGCGGAGATCACGCTAATGGCACTCGATGTTATGGATATGGTCGCAGTCGAACGGCTAGTTGACCAGAAAATAGCCCTACTCAAAAAAGAAATGTTCGGGGCTTTAGGTCGCAAAGGGGCGGCTGTGACCAATAGCCTTCACAGCCATGAGGAACATGTTGCTTGGGGCAAAAGTGGAGGACGGGGAAAAAAGAAGGTTAAAGAGGTCTATGCCAATGGAGGCGAGCATGAAACTGACTAAGCGAAAGGCCATTGAGTTATCTATTGAGTTGTGGGCGTGGCTAGCTGAGACAGGATTGCGTAAGTACGATTATTTTGAAAAACGCAGAGGCAATATACCTTTCCTGGCCTGTTTCCTATGTGAATATGATAAGCAACATGGAGGAAACTGTTCAAATTGCCCCTTCTATAAACGGTATGGACATTGTATGGAGTCTTATTATTGCAAATGGTGTATGAGTGATACCGAAGCCGACCGCAAGAAGTATGCCACTGAGTTCCTAGCCCAACTCAAGGAATTACTTCAATGAAGCGCCTCTGGCGCTGGCTCTTTGGAACCGACACCATCTGCCAGTCGTGCAAGCGGCCTGGCTGCATGGAGCGGCGGCTGAGGACACCGGGCTGGAAGCGTCAAGAGTGCCGAGATTATAGGGGGTATAAATGACAACGATGATTTGCGACCATTCAGGGACTTGCGATACTGTAAAATGCGAAGACCATGGGGAACACGAAAGTAGTCCAAATTGTACTATTGTCTGCCCCTGGCACAAAACCGCCAAATGCATCCCTGTAGAGCCTGAACAAGAGGTCGTAATAAGCATATGCGATAATTGCGCCAAATCCAATGAATGTACTGAAAAGGAAAGAAAGCTAGTTGTATGTGCAAACCACGAATGGCCTCAGACCCCACCTGTAGAGCCTCAACCTGTAGCCACTGAAACCACCAAGCAAACCGCTTGGGAGTCATTAAAGGCCAAACTACTTAATATTCCAGAACCTGAAGCCTTCAAAGAGTGGCTACAGGCTAGAGACTTGAAACTGGCCGAGGCGGTACTGGATAAGTGGGCAGATATAGGTGAAACGGACTGTGGTGGTTATAACTGGCGAGAATATGTTGATGATGGCGAACTAGAACAGTTCATCGCAGAATGGGGGAAGTAAGATGGCTGAGTATGAACACATCGGCGGTCATGGCGATGTACTGGTGGACGGTGATGCTTACTTCTGCACCTTTCATCAACAGTGGGAGCAGTTCCCTATTGATTCGCATATACCGGACGAGGTAAAGAACAATCCATTCTACCGGTGCTTTAGCGATCCGGTGAAGGTCTAACCGTGTACCAGTGGGGGAGTGGTATTGCTAGCCATTCCCCCCGAAAGGAAAGAGTAGATGTATCGTCCGATAATCCATTATCTTTACATTACAGGCAAAATAGCTTGTGGGGAGACTTCCCCAAATGCAAAAACCACATATATACCAGAGCGTGTCACTTGTAAGAAGTGTTTATTAACCAAAAAGCAGGTCAAGCCATGAAGAATCAATATCCTGAGTTTATATCAGATGGTGTATCAAGCCAGATGGTTCGTAATCCCTTACATGTGGCTTTTCAAGAGGGGTATGAGGCTAGAGTACAAGAAGAAATAAACGAATCACGAGAACTATTTGAGGATTACAGCGCGGATGCCGCTATGGATGATTGGAAGCGGGACCAGGTAGCAAAGGAAAGAGAGGAATAGATGGAGAATAACACGGCGTTAACTCTACAAGAGACTCATACACTAGGTAAAACTTTAGCGGCCAGTGGCTTCTTTCCCGATGCAAAGCAAGAGGCACAGGCGGTGGTCAAGGTACTGGCTGGACGTGAACTTGGCCTGGGGCCGATCTATAGCATGACAAAGGTCTACATAGTCAAGGGCAAGGTGATGATAGCGGCTGAGATCATGGGAGCCTTGATTAAAAAGAGTGGGCGTTATGACTACCAAGTGAAGGCTCTGACTAACAATGAATGCGTTTTGCTCTTTACTGACAATGGAAAGACCGTTTACGAGAGTACCTTCACAATGGAAGATGCTAAACGTGCTGATTTGGTGAAACCCGATAGTGGCTGGATGAAATGGCCTAGACCAATGCTATTTAGTAAAGCCTTGAGTCAGGGCGCAAGGATAGTATGCCCTCATCTGATTGCAGGAGCTTACACGCCAGAAGACTTTGGCTTTAAGACGGATGAATCTGGTGAGATTATCACTCCTGTGTTTACCGAGGTTAAATCTGAGGTTGTTGAACAGACTGAGCCTGTGTTATCCAGCAAGGAACAGCGAGAGGCCATTTTTGCATCGGCTAAAAAGGCTGGCATATTAGAGGATGATTTGAGAGGGGATATCTTTGAAAAATACGGTGTAGACTCCACCAAAGCGCTCACCCAGACACAGGCCAGTAAATTGATTGATTATCTCAATAGCTTGCCGGTGCCGGAGAAGGAGGCTTAACGATGGCAACTAAGGCTAAAGCACACCAGCGGTATAAGAACAAGGCCGGGGATATCGTTCCTGGTGTAACTACTATCACTAATCTCAAGGCGAAGCCGCAACTTGTTATATGGGCTAATCGCTTGGGACTTCAAGGGATTGACTCAAGTAAATACAGAGACGAAAAGGCTGATATCGGGACTCTAGCTCACGCCATGATATTGTCTCACCTTAAAGGAGAGCAGGCTGATACATCAGATTACTCAGCTAATCAGATAACCGAGGCTGAGAATTGCTTCCTGTCATATCTGGCATGGGCAAAAGGCAAGGATATCAAACCTACTCTTGTGGAGCAATCTCTAATCAGTGAATCCTATCAATTTGGGGGCTGTCTGGACTTCTATGGAACCATCAACGGTGAACGGGTACTGGTAGATTACAAGACGGGTGGCATATATGACGAGGCCAAGATACAAACCTGCGCTTATCGTCAACTGTTGATAGAGAATGGACACCCGGCGCCGGCAAAGATTGTCATCCTTGGCATACCGAGAACTGAAGACGAAAAGTTTCAAGAGGTTACGTTTACCAAGTTTGATGTAGGGTGGAAGTATTTCAAGAATCTTCGAGAGAATTACGATCTGGACAAGTTACTGAAGTAACCCCGACAGCCGGAAAGGAGAGCTAGGTTGATTCAACACTTCTGTAATCAATGCAAGCAGCCTGTTATACGGAACATGGTTACTGACCCGCTAATGGTTGAAAGTGGGATATTCAATATACAGGTTACGGTGAGACCATCTGAGGCTTCCGGTGACGAAGCCCTGTGCTTGGGTTGTCTTATGAAGGCACTGAACAAGCGGCCTTATGTTAGAAAAGCAAAAGAATCCACTGAGGGAAAGGAGTAGGAAGGTGAACGAAAAGACCACGGAATTAGTCAAATACACATTCACAAGAGAAGAAAAAGAGGGACTGGCAGACGAGTTATCAAGGGCAGTAAATGAACTGATGGGACTGCAAGATGACCAAAAGGCGGTAGCTGCACAGTTCAAAAGCCAAATCACAGCAAAAGAAGCTGGCATAAAATCCCTATCAGAAAAACACCGTTCCGGCTATGAAATGCGGCGTGTGGACTGCGAGGTCAACATGGATTACACCGCTGGCATGGTCAGGACGTTTCAGATAGATACCGGAGAGTTGGTCAAAGAACGTGTTATGACAGTCCAGGAACGGCAACTGGAATTATCAAGGGCTTAGTAGTGGAACTAACCCCGAACTCTAGCTAGGGGTAGTATTAACGGGAAAGGAGTCCCCCACAGGCTAACATGGTAACGTTTGAAATGGGTGACACCGAGGGCTTTGCTAGAGAGCCTTCGGGGATAAGAGTGAGAAGATGCCAATTGTACATTGTCAAGCAAAAGACTGCAAATTCAATGAAGATGAAACTTGCAATAAAGAAGTACTTTGGCTTTCGGATAGCGGTGGATTGCCAGAGTGCGATGATTATGAGGAAAGTTATTAGCCAATAACGCCGTGAGGCTTGTTGGACTGCTTGGTGGAGATAAACCATAGACTGAGAGTAACTATTGGTGGGTATCATTACTCTGATACGGGATTAAAAGGCTTCTAGCCGCCGTACAATGGATTGACCCATCAGCCAAAGCAGTTGCCAGTCCTGAGCCGAGGAGTTGAGCCGACCATCATAGGACGGTAAAGGAAGAAGTTTTAGAGATTAGAGATAATCCTATCACAATCCGTTGGGCGGGCTGACAACAAGTGAGTGTCAGGTTAAAGGTGTACAGAAAGTGTACGTGTAGGCTTCAGGACAAAGGTCGGGGCTGGTATTTGGTGAAACAGCGGGATGCTGACCAGACTAAGCGGATAAGAGTAACTGAGCCAGCCCTGACCGGGAAGGATGAACATGAACGATAGGTTGCTGAGTGCAGATGAAAGAGAACTAATATACGAAGGCATTAAAATAGATGAGGTTGAGGGCATAGATAGGGACAACTTGCGTACTGCAATATTACTAGGAGCCGAAGCCCAAGACGCCAAAACACTCAAGGCAGTGGGCGAGTGGCTATTGAAACATCCTCATGCCGAAGGATATTTTGTCAGTCAGAAATCTTTAGAAGCCTTGAGAAGCGGAAGGATGCCGGAGTAGATGGCTAGTTGGGAAATAACCATACCAGGGAGACCAGTGCCAAAGGCGAGGCCGAGGGTATGCAAGAACGGTCACGCCTACACACCGGAGCGCACAAAGACCGCTGAGGAATGGGCACAATGGCACATCCGACAAGTGTTGGGCGAACCTGATAATACTAAGATTATCAGTCCTATATTTTTATCAGTGTCCTTTCAATTCAGTGGTAAGAAGCACAACAAACTGAAATATCACATTCAGCGACCAGATTTGGACAACTTAATAAAACTTATATGTGATTCTCTTTTGCCCTGGTTGGCTGATGATTCCATAATCTCAAAATTACAGGCGGTAAAAATGTTCGTGCCAAATGTTGAGGAATCAACATGGATTCGTATAGACGAGTTAGAGAGCTGCGAGTAATCAAGTGACCATGAACGGAGGTGTAGCATGACAGTGCAAGTTTCGGGTGAATACAAAGGATACAGAATAGTATGGAGTCAGCTCCGTGATTGTTTTGATGTTTCATTGGATGGCGCTATAGTCAAGGAAGATTTTGAAAACCCTAAAAGGTGTATGGACTATATAGATGGCTATATTGAAAAGATGAATAAGCAGAAGTTTAAGAGAACTCCTGTTTTTAGGGCTGATAGCAGGTGGGATGTGCTTGAAATAAAGCGCTGGGTTGCAACAAGTTATATGACGGAAAGCGGTAGTAGTTATGCTTGGGTGTCTCACGATGGGAGAAGAAGTAAAGAACCAGCTGATAGTTTGTGCTTGGATAATGAGGCTAACAACGCATTGCTGGAGAAAATAGAGGTGGAGGTACAACTGCGAAAAGAGGCGGATGTTAGAATAAAAGCCCTCTTTGGCCAGATGCATAAATTGACTATTGATGCAATGATAGAGGCATAGCAGTGGACAAGCTACGAGAAGTCTATGAGAAGTACAAACACCTTGACCCTGTGCTAACCGATACCGAATGGGCTGGTAATAAATTAGCCTACCGTATGGCTCAAGACCTGTGGGCAGCTATTAAAGAGGCGTTGGGAGAGAAATGACCTTCCGCGGCGACAAATGGACTAGGCTCTATGGCTCTCGAATACCCATCGGGGCAACGGTGGAGCTTATCCGGTACATGCCGAGGCGCAGAGTCAAGATAAGATACAATGGCGAGCTATTTAATACATGCTTGTGGTGTGTGAAGAAATGACAGCCCATCAACTCGGATTCTTTGAGGTGAAGTTATGACCACATACCGGTGTACCCTTCACCTGCCACGAGCAGTATCAGTAATTACACACCGGTTTCTAATGCAGTGGTTTGAGAAGCAAGGGGGACTGTGCTAGATGGACACAAAACTAGGCATCATATACAGCCAGATACCCAAAGCCACATGCCCCGAAGGCTGCGGGAAGTGCTGCGGAATTGTCTATCCCAGTAGACTCGAATTAAATAATATTTACTCGTGGTGCGTGCTGCATAAAATAGAGCCAAAGGACTTCACCATGGCACCTGAGCTTGACTGCCCTTACCTCGGGCAAGACAAGAGGTGTACCATCTATCCGGTTAGACCATTCCTGTGCCGGATATTGGGAGCGAGCCATGACTTACCGTGTCCCTTGGGGCTATGTAGTGCCCGCCAGAGGCTTAATAGTGCGGTAAGCCGTCACCTATATAGCCAAGTCTACCTACACGGCAAGGAGAAGGCCAGGACAGAGCGTCACAGACGGGTATTGCTCCCGTTGATTAGAGAATCGTTGAAATAATGTCCACCCTTAAAACCATAGGCAAAGCAAAGATAGACCTGACCGTTAGGGGTTGCATTGACTGTGGCACGCTTTGGAGTTCCGGGTGGGAAGTGGCCAAGAGGGTAGAAGTGACGGTAGACGGCTCCCTCTTCTATGTTTGTGTTAATAGGTGTGCTGACTGCTCTAACAAGGCGAAAGGGAAGCAGAATCAACCGGCATTGTTTGAGATTGAGGCAAGATGAGCGATAAATTGTCAACTATCGGGTGTCTTATTATAGCTCTGGGCCTTGGCATTGGTAGTATGTGGCTTCTGTACCACTGGGATAAGCATTTGTTTTGGTTTAAGTTGGTTTGGGGGTGATAGGTGAAAGCTCAAGAAATAGTAGAAATATTCAAAAATAATATAAGGATTGATGCCTGTTTAGCTCAAGGAGTCTGTAATAAATTCACTTGCAATGGGTGTCCTCATAATGATGAGGAGGACTATACAGCACTAAATATGAATCCATCCGGCAAACTTTCCAAAAGAGGACGATATCAACTGGGCGTAATAGATACTCTCGATTATAAAGGATTAGAAATCATATTTTGTAGAATCTGTTATGGAGACGGCAAAGGAAAGCCTTGTGAAATTAAACGTAAGAATTGTATTACGTTGCAGGAAATCATCAAAGAGGTCAAGGGATTTGGGTTTAAAAAGGTTATTGGATAGGGGGTGATATTTGGCTAGAGGTCGAATGGTCAATCGCAAGATAACAGTATCAAAGCGCGTCAATGAACTTCCGGGGCAAGCCCCTTTATTATATACATGGATCATCCCCCACCTTGATGTAAATGGTTGCTTTTGGGGCAGCGCCAGCATGGTTAAGTCCCTCATATTCCCCCGAAGAAATGACACAGTTGAAGAGATTGAGGCTTATTTACAGGCAATGGAGCAATCAAAAGATGAAAATAATGTGTCATTAATCATCCGTTATAAGGTCAATAATGACATATATTTGCACATGCCAGGGTTTGAAAGTGAGCAAGTTGGGCTTAGGAAAGACAGAGAAGAACCCGAATACCCCCCATATTTAGCTACAAAACCAACAAAAAGCCGGAAAGTTGCCGGAAAGTTGCCGGAAAAAATCCCGCAGAAGAGAAGAGAAGAGAAGTTAACGGTAAGAGAAGTTAAGTTAAGTGAAGAGAAGGCGGCTGACGCCTCCCCCCAACTTATTTTTGGCGAGTTCAAGAATGTAAGACTTTCCCAGGACGAACACGCTAAGCTGGTTGAACGCCTCGGTGAAACTTCTGTCACTGCGTTAATCGAGAGACTGTCGTGTTACATGCCCAGTAAAGGAAAGACTTACCGTAACCACTACGCTACGCTTTTGAACTGGTCAAGAAATGGTAACAACGGAGGCAATCAGGTGAAAGGAGGTACGGCCAGTGGTTTTAGCAACAGATGTCCAAAGCAATATACTACAAAACCCGACGATTAGAGATAAATACCTTAAACTGAGAGCGGAGTTTGAGATCCAAAACCCTGAATTGTTTAATGTGGCTGTGCCGGACAACAAAGCCAATAGAGAGATATGGGACAACGTAAGAGGCGAGAGAATCAGGTTGTGGCGGGAGTTCATTGAGAATTATTACGGCCCGGCGCCGAAGCCTCTTTGTAGAACTTGTAATGAGGGCGGTTGGGTATGCGGTGAAAATGGCAAAGCTAAACTATGCCCGTCGTGCCAGGGCAAGGATTGGGAGAAGATAAAATACGCTCGCCGTATGGAATTTAGCAATACACCCGAAGCTCGCCGGAACGACAGTTTTAATACCTTCAAGCCGCGAGCAGGGACGAAGACAGCCCTTGAATGTGTCGGCACTTTGGCTAACGGCCTATCTGAGTATAAACTGATTCTGCTTTGTGGCCGGAATGGTGTAGGCAAAACCCACCTGGGGCATGCGGCGGTCAACCGAGCCTTGGAACGTGGGTTGATAGCGTGTTTCTGGTATGTGCCGGCACTATTCAGCAAATGGCGCTCAGAAATGGCGGAAATAGGCAACGCCGATATTTTCCTTCAGAACCTTGAAACATGTGGGCTGTTAGTGCTGGACGATATAGGTGTGAGACCTCCAACGGAAGCTCAAAAAGGGGTATTGGAACAGTTGATTAACGCTCGTTATCATGCTGAGTTGCCACTGATAGCCACAACTAACCTTGACCCGACAGAGTTGGGGGACGCAATACATAGCCGATTTTTGGATAGCGGATTGTCCAAGATCATCACTATGGATATATCTGATTATCGGCCACAGAAGGGAGCTAGATGACCGCATTGAAACATAGGGCGGGGATTACGCCGGATAATGTGCTGAGGAAAGACTTGAAGGCAGACCAAGGACAGATTGACAAAGAGAATGACGCGGAGAATCAGGTGATAATGTGTGCTCACGGTGACGAGTTTGTGACCTGGCCTAAATATTGTTATCAAGAAACTATTTTTCCGCCATTCATAGACTGTATTAATTGCCATAATCACGGCAAAATCCAATGTTCACCGCGGTGGCGGGATCGGAAAGGA
>Ga0172380_10001396_pt1 | contig 41537 bp, 35 predicted proteins | sample Leawe162metaG_FD_119747 | JGI IMG/M metagenome (GOLD analysis project Ga0172380, IMG submission 119747) | Leachate microbial communities from a municipal landfill in Southern Ontario, Canada - Leachate well 162 metaG | ecosystem: Engineered > Solid waste > Landfill > Unclassified | place...
GCGAGGCGGCCGAATCAGCGAGTTGATTCGGCGAACTCGATGGCGAAATGACCGTGAGAACGCGCCACGCGCCCCCTCTTTGTTCCGCATCCGCAGTACAAGGGGTAAATCAGAGGCTCCTTATATCCATAAGGACGGCAAACCCCATCGGGGCTCCTTCTCGACTTTAAAGGCGGTAGTCGAGGCCGCTGAAGAAGAAGGATGAAACTCCCGCTACGTTCCGCCGAACAGTCGGTCGCGGATCGCCGCGACCTGGCGTTGCAAATGCGCCGCCGCGCCTGCGCCCATGTCCTGCGCCAACTGGTCGGTGTGGAACGTCAGCACTGCGTCGCACACCAGCAGCGTCATCGGGTTGCTCAATCCCCGGCGTTGCGCGATGCGGTACAGCGTCCATTGCTGAGACCAGCTCAATCCCAACCGGCTTGCCGCTTGGTTGAACAATCGCACCGGCTCCGAACGGCGCCCGCCGCGACGAATCGCCTTGACGCACCACACCCCCCCGCACACGCCGGCCAACAACGTCAGCACCACCAGCACCGGGCGCAGCGGCAACGTCTGCCCGTCCTGCGGCCAGAAAAACTTCATGATCTCGTCAGCTCGGTATGCCAGTGTCAGCATGATTCGTGTCCTGTTCGCGGCTTGCGGGCAAAACGCAAGCCGCATCCCGCACATCGCATCCCGCAAGCCGCAGGACGCAAGACGCATCCCGCATCATCCCGCCTGTTTGCTGTCTTTCATCGCCGTTTTCGCCAAATCCTGCACCACCCGCACGGCCCGCCGCCTCACTTTCGAGTCGCCGTCTTTCCGGGCCAGCAGCGCCACCTGTTCGACCAGTGGGATCAGGTTCATCCGCTCCACCACCCACAGCGCGCTGATGCGGTGCCGTTCATCCGTATCGGCCAGCATCCGCAGCAGCGCCGGCACCGCCTCGTTCATCGGCAGCCCCATCAGCGCCTTGATCGCGTTGGCGCGGCTGCGGTTGCCCCGGCCGGCCGCCAAATCCATCAGCGTCTCCCGCACCTGCCCCACGCGCTGCATCGACTCCAGCGATTCGATCGCGTTCGCCCGAACCCGGTCGTCCTGATGCGTCAGCGCCCCGCTGATCGCCGCGACCGCGCGGGGCGAATCATGCAGCATCGACATCGCGCGAAGCGCCGCCGACGCCACCCGCGCGTCTCCGTCCGCCGCCATCGTCAATAATTGCTGCTCGAAATACGTCTCCTGCCCCAACTGCCGGATGATCTGCACCGCCTGCAAGCGGTTTTCCGCCGATTCGTCCACCATGCGATGCGACATCTTGGCCAGAAATTGGGCATCCAGTTTCATCAACGCCCGTCCGGCCGCCTGCCGCGTCGCGTGGGTCATGTTCGGCCAGTTCGCCCAATACTTTTCAAAACCCACCGGCCCGATATGTTGCTCGGCCAGCGCCCGCACGGCCTGGTGGTCCGATCCGATCAATCGAATCATCAACTCGCCCAAACCCGGCCATCGCGTCCGCAACAGGTGCCGCAGCGCCAGCCGGGCGATGGCTGGTTCGCTGTCGAAACACATGGACGCGATCACATCATCGGCGCGCATCTGTTCGATTTCCGATTGTCGCATCAGCACGCGCAGCGCCATCAGCCGCGTCAGCCGGTCGTGTCCCGCGGCCAAATCCGCCAGGGCCGTGACCCGGCGATTCGGCAGGTTCATCGGTGCCGGCAGCGCGTCGATCCATTGCGCCAACTGCCGCTGCGTCGCCACGTCCATATCGGCCAGCGACGCGCGATTGGGGAACAGGTGATCCGTCCGCCGAACCTTGCGGATCGTCGTCCGCACCGCCGGGTCGATTAGCAGCGGCCCGCCCCGCAACACGAACGGCAATTGGCGTCCGACATCCGGCTGAGTCAGCGCGCGAATCACGAACGGCTGCATCGGTTCCATCGTCGCCAGCCCCAGCAGCGCCCGGCAGGTGATCGGGTGATCCGCCTGCGCCACCAATTCCCCCAGCGGATTGAACGCCGGCAATTTGTGATCCGTCACATACCGATACAAACCCGCCGGAAAATGCGGCGCGAAACACAGCAGCGCCATCAGCACGTCCCGCCGGCGGTGCTGGTGGAAACACGCGCACGCCTCCGCCAGCGCGCTCACCAGATGATGTTGCGCCGCCAGCGTGACGGGCGTCAGCCCCGCCGGTCCGTTGCTGGCCACCAGGTGATGCCGCGACAATCGCAACAGCGCCATCGCCGCCGCCTTGTTCAACCGGCTGTCCGATTCATGCAACTGCCTGCTCAAAAGCCACGCCAGTCGTGTCGCCGTCGTGCGGTGAATGATGTCGATCACGTTCAGTCGCGCCTGCACATCGTCCGATTCGGCCGCGTGACGCATCGCCTCGTCCAGGTGCGTCATCTGATCCAGCACCAGTTGCTGCGCCTCGGCCGGCAGCTTGTCGAATCGCCGGATCACCCCCACATAGCCCGGCACCTTGCCCCGCGCAAGCAACAACCGCGTCACCTGAGCGGCCGTCACCTTGTCCGCGTGTTCCAACGACTCAGCCATCGCCACGTCCACACTGACGTGATCGATCCCGGCAAGCAGCGCCAGATGGGCCGGATAATCCGACATGCGGGTTCATCCATGAAACAACATTCTTCGGCTGCACGATCCGGCGTGGCCGACATCCGTGCCGGCCGGCTGCGAATCAGCCGGGACTTCCAACTATGGTTATCGGCCAACCCCCGCCCGCCGCTTCAATCCCGACAAGCGGCAGAAGGAGACAGGAGACAGGGGACATTATATTCGGCGCGCCGGGGGGGTCTTACTCCTGACTCCTTACTCCCGACTCCCGACTCCCAAATGTTAATTTTCCGATTGAAATGCGGCTCACGCCACTCGGCCGGGACGCGGAACGGTACAATCCGCAACGGTAACGGCCCGGCTCGACGGATCGACCCGCGCGTTCACCGTTCCGCTTTTGAAAGCGAACCCATGTTCATCATCGGCCTGCTCCGCAAACTCCAACGCCAGGTCACCGCGTTTTTTCCCGTCGCTTCCAGTCGCACCGGCGAATGCCGGCGCTGCGGCGAATGTTGCAAACTGCCGTATCCCTGTCCGATGCTGCGATACGATGGGCAGGGCAGGAGCCGGTGTGCCGTTTACCTGTTCCGCCCCCTGAGTTGCCGGGTGTACCCCCGCACCCGCGGCGAACACCTGACCAGCGCCACCTGTGGCTTCCGCTTCCCCGGCGACCAACCCCAACCCGTCCCCGTCACGCTGTCGGTATCCGCGGAGGCGGAAACGATGGAAAACGATGCGACCGCGTGAGGGGCCGGAGGCCGGGGAGCCGCGGGTTTTCACCGCGCGGCTATACGGATCAAACTCATCATCGCGGCTTTGAGGGACGTGACCAACTTTCGGGCGCGATCAACCGAGAGGGTAAGTTCTCACCTTATTGTTTTTCCGCTTTTATTGCCTTGGCGCTTCCAAAACCACCAAGAAAACCGAGCAAACCAACAATAATTTTTTCGGTCAAGGCGATCTCGTGAAGAAACAAACCACAAATTGCCACAGAGATTATCAAACCCGCCAGCAACGTAGCACAATAGATAATTCGCCGTTGTGTCTTCGCTACAATTTCCGTTTGCTTGGTGGTTTCTTGAGCAGTCGTTGTCACCATATCTTTGACAAAAGGCAAAAGCGATTGAGCAAGAGCCCGGAGCGCATGTAGTTCTTGCTCTTCCTGTGTTGGTTGTTTTTGTTTATCCGTTTGGGCAATACTTAGCTCAGATGGTGATCCCGTTTCGCTTAATTGGGAATCATGGCTTGAAATCGAATCCACTTCTTGTTGTCCCATTTTCTACATCCTTATTTCACCTTGACTCCGGCATAAGTGCCATGCGAATCGCTTCAAGAATGCTCTCCAGATACAACCGATCCGTACTCACAGTGAGACGCCCTCCTCCAGAACTTGTTGGCGGATGGCCGGGTGGATCGCCTCATCGGACACCACATCGACGGGGACGCCGAACAGGTCTTGCAATTCGTTTTGCAACGCCACCTGGTCGATCAGGGAACGGTTGTCGTCGAAATGCACCAGCAGGTCGATGTCGCTGGCGACCGAAGCCCGGCCTTTCGCCACGGAGCCGAACACGCGGACGCGGCGGGCGCCATGACGCTCGGCGATCCGCGGAATCGTCCGGCGACTTTTTTTTCAGATGGTCCAACGTGATGGCCATTCCTTAATCATGCCACATGAAACGAGGAGATAGTGACTGCGGCGAGGACGCTGCAATCGAGAGGGGAACCGGATGTACGGATTTCACAAAGCCGCGACCGGTGGTCGCGGTCCCGGAAGTTGAGTAATCGTTGGAGAAGTGAGCGCGCTATGTGTTCCAAGACCGCGACCAGCGGTCGCGGCTTTGTGAACAAATCGTCACACCGTGCCGGACCAGTCGGGGGGGAAGATGAGGACGGGGCGGTCGGCTTGTCTTAGCACCTGTTGCGGCACGTCGCCGGCGAGCAGGCGGGCGACGCGGCCCTTGCCTGTCGCGCCCAGAATCAGCAGCGACGCATGATGGGCCTCGGCGGCATTCAAAATGGCGCGGGCGATGTCGTCGCCGAACAGCAGGACGCCCTCGGCGGGGATTTTCACTTCGGACAAACGGGTGGTCAGCGTGGAGAGGGTCAGTTCGCCTCGCTGTCGGGTGTCGGCTTCGGATTCGTCCTCCTCATGGGGCACGGCGACATGGGCGACGATGACCGAGCCATCGAGGCGCACCGCCAGATCGCGCACGGTCTGGAACAGTTTTTCACTGGCCCAGGGGGTGCTGACCGCCACCATGATGCGACTTTTAGCCAAGAGCGCCTCCGAATGAACGACCCGATGTCAGCGGGCATTATAACGCAAAGGGGGCGGGAGAAGGGGAAAGAGGCCATCAGTAGCTGCCGGTCGATGGAGAAGCGGGGGCGAATGGGATGGCATCGAGGCCCAGTTCGTTGCGGAGTTGGTCGCAGATGGATTGGGTGGCGGACGCGCCGATACGGGTGCAGCCGAGGTCGCGGATTTGTTTGGCGCGTTCGAGGGTGCGAATGCCCCCGGCGGCTTTGACCTGCATCGGGGCGGGGCTGTGTTGAAGCATCAGTTTCAAGTCGTCATCCGTCGCTCCCCCGCCCCCGGAAGCAAAACCCCCGGAAGCAAAACCCGTGGAGGTTTTCACCCAATCGGCGTGGAGCGCGGCGCAGATTTCGCACAGCCGGATTTTGTGTTCGTCTTTCAGATAGCAGTTCTCGAAGATGACCTTGACTTTTCGGCCCAGGTCGTGGGCGACGGCGATCACGGCGGCGATGTCCTTGTGGACCGTCATCCAGTCGCCGGTGAGCGCGGCGGAGATGTTGCACACCATGTCCAGTTCGGTCGCGCCCTCGGCAAGGGCCTGCCTGGCCTCGGCGACTTTGGCGTCGGTGGTGTTCACGCCGAGCGGGAAGCCGATCACCGTGCAAGGTTGCACACCGGAGCCGGCGAGCCATTGAACGCAGCGGCGAAGGTAGTACGGCATGATGCAAACGCCGGCCACCTGGTAGGCGCGGGCCATGAGGCAGCCGTCGTCGAGTTGCCGCTGGGTGAGCGTGGGCGCGAGCAGCGCGTGGTCAATGCGACCGGCGATGTCTTGGTAGGCGGCGAGGGAGGACATGGATGCTCCGGGAATGTGCGATGTTCAATGTGCGATGTTTGAAGAATCCCGGCCAAGCCGCCCCCGGAAGCAAGATGGCATGGCCGGGCTTGGATACATCGCACATGGCACATTGAACATCGCACATCGTCATCAGTCGTAGTTGAACACGCCCTTGCGGAAGGCGTAGATGTAGGCGATGACGCTGGTGCCCAGGAAGAACAACATGCGGCCGAGGAATTGCCAAGCGAGCGATTCGCCGTGCGCGAGATTGGGGAAAACCGTCGCCCAGGGATAGAGGAAGACGATTTCGACATCGAAGACCAGGAAGGTCATGGCGACGATGTAGAAGCGGATATTGAAGCGTTTGCGCGCGGTGCCGACGGGGTTCATGCCGGCTTCGTAGATGCCGCCTTTGACGGCCCCCTTGCGCGACGGGCCGAGGACATAGGTCAGACCCAGATTCATCACGGCGAACCCGACCGCCATGAGTACGAGAATGCCGAGCGCGGCGTAGTGGTTGACATCAGCGAGGATCAGCATGGCAAGGTTCCGGGAGGGGTTGCGTTTCGAGAATGACGAAATCCGAATGACGAATGAATATCCAAATTCCAATGTTCAAACCGCGGACGTAATCGGAAGTTTGGAATTTTGAATTTGAAATTTCATTCGTCATTCGGATTTCGTCATTCGTCATTTCCTCAACCATCGTACCGACTGCTCGGCGACAGGCAAGGGGCGACCCCTACGCATTCCACGCCCGCCCCTGTTATCATTGACCCCATGATCATCGACAACGATTCACCGCTGAATATCATCCGCCGCGGCACCGAGGGCATCTACAGCGAAGCTGAGCTTGCCGCCAAGCTCGCTTCCAATCGCCCGCTGCGCATCAAGCTCGGCATGGACCCCACCGCGCCCGACATCCACCTCGGCCACTCCGTCGTCCTCCGCGAAATGCGACAGTTCCAGAACCTCGGCCACCAGGCCATTCTCATCATCGGCGACTACACCGCACGCATCGGCGACCCCACCGGACGCGATACCACCCGCCCCATCCTTTCCGAACAGGCCATCCACGCCAACGCACAAACCTACCTCGAACAGGCCGGCAAAATCCTCGACACCGCCCCGGGCAAACTCGAAGTCCGACACAACAGCGAATGGCTCAGCAAACTCTCCTTCGCCGATGTGCTCAACCTCACCGGCCAGATCACCGTCCAGCAAATGCTCCACCGTGAAAACTTCGCCCTCCGCATCAAAGACGGACGCGAAATCATGGTCAGCGAATTCATGTACCCTCTCATGCAGGCCTACGATTCGGTCGTCATCAAAGCCGACGTCGAACTCGGCGGAACCGATCAGACCTTCAACTGTCTCATGGGCCGCGAACTGATGAGCAAAATGGGCCTGGAAAAACAGGTCGTCCTCGTCATGCCCCTCCTCGTCGGACTCGACGGCCACGAAAAAATGAGCAAGTCCAGGGGCAACACCATCGCACTGACCGATTCACCCGATGACATGTTCGGCAAAGTCATGAGCATCCCCGACGCGCTGATGCCCAATTACTTTCAACTGCTCACGCTGCTGCCGACCGACCGCATCCGCAGTCTGCTCGATTCCAACACCACGCATCCCCGCGAGGCGAAGGACACGCTGGCGCGCGTGATCGTCGAGGGATATCACGGTTCGCAAGCCGCGAATGCCGCCAGCGCCGAGTTCCGACGCCGATTCGCCGAGAAACAACTGCCCACCGACCTGGAAACCAAAACCGTCGCCGAGCCGACGATTCACCTGTCCAAACTCATCGTCGAAATCGGCTTCGCCGCGAGCAACGGCGAAGCGAAGCGATTGATCCAGCAGGGCGGGGTCAGTTGGGCCGGCGAAAAAATCACCGACCCGCAGGCCGCCGTCGAAATCCCCGATCAAACCCCGGTGATTTTGCAAGTCGGCAAACGTCGCGTGTGCCAGATTGTGAGGGGTTAGCGAGCCGCGGCGTGTCGCCGCGGTGTTCATCGGCAATTGTCCCTGTGTCGCTCTTAACGGAATTCGGTTTTTCAAATGAGTCTGGGGTATGTCAATGCTCACGAACATTCTCTTGGTCATATGCGTTCTCCTGGCGGTTCTTCTGGTTGTCATGGTTTGGAAGTTACTGCAACGCCGATCCGACACATCGACGGGAGTTGACCTCGCGCCCAGATTCGACGAACTGGCAAAAGGGCTGGACCGTTCGGAAAAAACTTTGAAAGATGAACTTTCGCGGAACCGTGAAGAAGCCGCAACCTCTTCACGCCAACTCCGGGAAGAGGTCAGCAAATCCATCGGCGGCTTGGTCGAAAGTGTGCTCGCTCAAATCCGGGCCTTCGGGGAGTTCCAAACCAAGCAATTGGAAATATTTGCGAACCAATTGAAAGAGACCGGGCAATTGACGGCGGAAAAACTCGATTCCGCCCGTACCGCCAATGCTGAACAACTAAAGAACTTCGGCGAAACACTTAATGGATTCCAGAAACAACAGCATGATGCTCTGGCCGCCCATATCAAGAATCTGACCGATGCCAACGAAAAGCGTTTGGAATCGCTGCGAGTGACGCTCGACCAAAGACTTCAGCAGATACAGGAAGATAACTCCAAGAAACTCGAAGCAATGCGGGCCACCGTGGATGAAAAGTTGCAGGGAACCCTTGAAAAGCGATTGGGGGAAAGCTTCAAACTGGTCAGCGAGCGGCTTGAACTGGTGCATAAGGGACTCGGCGAAATGCAATCGCTCGCCAACGGCGTCGGCGATCTGAAACGTGTGCTGACCAACGTCAAGACGCGGGGGAATTGGGGAGAAATCCAACTCGGTACCTTGTTGGAGCAAATGCTGACGCCCGATCAATATGAGCAAAACGTGGCGACAGGTGACACATCCGAAAGAGTCGAATACGCGATCAAGCTGCCTGGAAAACACGAACATCCCGGCGATTTCGTGTGGCTTCCCATTGATGCCAAGTTTCCGACGGAAAGCTACCAGCGATTGGTGGAAGCACAGGAAGCCGCCGATGTCGTTGCGACGGCGCTGGCCATGAAAGAACTGGAAGCGAGGGTCAAGGGGTGCGCCAAGGATATCTGCACCAAATACATCAACCCGCCCAAGACCACTGATTTCGGCATTATGTTTCTTCCAACGGAAGGTCTGTATGCGGAAGTTATTCGCCGCGCCGGACTGGTTGAATCCATTCAGCGGGAATACCGCATCGTGATAGCCGGTCCAACAACTCTAGCGGCTTTGTTAAACTCGCTGCAAATGGGGTTCCGAACACTCGCCATCGAAAAACGCAGCAGCGAAGTATGGGAATTACTTGGCGGAGTAAAAACTGAATTCGGAAAATTTGGAGATGTCATCGGAAACATCCAAAAGAAACTTTTGTCTGCATCCAATGAATTCGATCAAGTCGCAGTACGAACACGTGCGATCAATCGCAAGCTGCGGGGCGTGCAACAACTGAATGACAATGAATCCTTGCAAATTCTTGGGGAAACCGACGGCATCGCAAGTGCGGAGGATACGGATTCTGACGCCGGGGGCAATTAATTGCCCCCGCCGATGATCTGCGTCACCGGTTTGCCGTCGATGTTTTTATCGCAGGGGATGCGCATGAACCAACACGCGGTGGCGAAGGTGTCTTCGGTGTTGACGATGAGTTTTTCGTCGAGGGTCAGGTCGTAGTCCGCTTTCACACCGGGGCCGGTGGCGATCCAGGGAATGTGCCGGCTGCGGGGGTCGTCGGGGCCGTGGGTTTTGCCTTGCCCGCCGTGGTCGGCGGTAACGATGACGAGGGTTTGCGACAATACGTTGGCCTGTTTCATGGCGTCCAGCACGCGGCCCAATTGTTTGTCGGCGTTGGCGATGACCTGCAACTGTTCGTGCGACCCCCAGCCGAACTTATGGCCGAACGTATCGGCATCGGGGAAGTGGACGAACAGCACCCGGGGCTGATGTTCGGCGATGACCTTGACCGCCGCGTCGCCGACTTCTTCGTCGCCGCCCTTGGTCTGATCGGGCAGGTAAACGAAGTCGAGGGTGCCGGGTTTGTTGAGGGCGGTGAACTTGGATTTACCGGCGATCATCGCGGTGGAGTAACCGGCTTTTTTCGCCAGTTCAAACAATGTGGGAAACGCGGGGTATTTCAGTTCTTCGGCGGGGATGTCTTTGTTCCAGGTGACGCCGTGCCGTTCGGGCGTCACGCCGGTCAACATGCTGGTGTGCGAGGGCAGCGTGACGGACATGGCGGTGGTGCGTGCCCACATGGTGAAGGTTCCCTCGCGCATCAGGCGTCGGAGGACGGGGGTGTCGGCGCGCAGCATCGCGTCGGGGCGCATGCCGTCGATGCTGACGATGAGAACGCTTCTGTTCGCCCCCGGAAGTTTGGGTTCGGCATCCTGCGCCATGAGGGAGGTGGTGAAGGTCAGCACCACCGCCGCCAGTAACATCGTGAATCGTTTGAGCATGATGCCGCGCTCCTGTGAAGTCAATGGATATAGCATGGATATAGCATATCCAACTGTGCGGTGCGAAATGTTAGAATCTGGTTGAAACGCCTGTGGAGTATCGCATTGAAACTGCAATGTCCGGCCAAATTGAATCTCGCCCTGTCCACCGGCTCGCCGCGGCGGGGGCAATTAATTGCCCCCGCCCCCGCCCCCGGAAGCGCCGGATTTCACCCCATCGCGTCGTGGATGGTGACGGTGAATCTGTTCGACGACCTGACGGTGGAACCAAGCGAGGGTGACAGCACGTTCGACATCGCGTGGGCGGACGATGCGCCGCAGCCGTCGCCGATCGACTGGCCGGTCGAGGAGGACTTGATCTTCCGGGGGCATCAGTTGATCGAGCGTCATGTCGGGCGGAAGTTGCCGGTGCGTGTGACGCTGCGCAAGCGCATCCCGGTGGGGGCGGGCATGGCGGGCGGATCGACGGACGGCGCGGGCATGTTGAAGGCGGTGAACGAGGTTTTCAATCTGCGATTGCCGCGACAAACGCTGATTGATTTCGCCATGCAACTGGGCAGCGATTTGGCGTTCTTTTTTACTTCCGGGGGCGCGTTGGTGACGGGGCGTGGTGAGGGATTGGAGCCGGTGCCGGCGAGGGCGATGGATTGGGTGTTGGTGTTGCCGCCGCTGCACTGCCCGACGGGAGCGGTGTATCGGAAGTTTGATGAGTTGTCGCCCTATGCGAAAGTGAACGAGCAAGCCGTGCGTGAGGTGATCGCGGGCCGGCGTGAGCCGTTCAACGATTTGGGAGCGGCGGCGCTGGCGGTGGAACCGCAACTGGCGGCGTTGCGTGATGAACTGCAAAAGAAATTGGGGCGCACCTTGCACATCACCGGCAGCGGCGCGGCGATGTTCATTGTGGCGCGCGATAGCAAGGATGCGACGCGGTTGGCCGCACAAATCACGGAAGTGCCGGTGCGTGTGGCGAGGGCGGGGGATTGCTAAGCCGCAAGCGGCGGGAGGCGTTGAGGCAAGCCGTTCGCGGCATCAAGGGGAAATATTTATGCGTGTTCGGTTTGGATAGCGGCGATGGCTTTGAGTTTGTCGGCGGAGCGGTATTTGAGTTCCTGGGGTTTGTTGTAAACGAAGTGGCCGGGCGGGACGGAGGCGGTGAGGAACACGCCGCCGCCGATGACGCTGCCTTTGCCGATGATGGTTTTGCCGCCGAGGATGGTGGCGTTGGCGTAGATGACCACGTCGTCTTCGAGTGTGGGGTGGCGTTTGGCGCCGCGTGAGGACTGGCTGAGGTTGGCGGCGGGCGCGCCGATGGTGACGGACTGATAGATTTTGACGCGGTTTCCGATGACGGAGGTTTCGCCGATGACGACGCCGGTGCCGTGGTCGATGAAGAAGGATTCGCCGATGGTCGCGCCGGGGTGGATATCGATGCCGGTCAGGGAATGTGCGTGTTCGTTGAGGATGCGCGGAATGAGCGGCACGCCGACGGTGAACAGTTCGTGAGCGACGCGGTGGACGAAGATGGCGAACACGCCGGGGTAGCAGAAGATGGCTTCATCGGTGTGGCGGCAGGCGGGATCGCCGTCGAACGCGGCCCGGACGTCGAGGGACAACAGGCGGCGAAGTTCGGGTACGCGATGAATGAACGCATCGGTGATGCGACGGGCTTTTTCGGTGCATAGGTCGCAGGCGTCGCCGTGGCCGGCCTGTTCGAGATTCTCGGCGTAACGCAGGGCCTCGTCGATCTGCTTTTCCATCAGGTCGCGGACCTGCTGGAGCAGTTCGCCGAGGTGGAAGGCGATGTTGTCGCTGGTGAGACGGCGATCGCAGAAGAAGCCGGGAAAGATGAGGTCGCGCACCAGATCGAGCAAGGCGATGGCCTGGTGGCGCGAGGGGAGGAACGTGGCGTCGATGTGTTCGAGGCGAAGGTCGGCGTGGTAACTGGCGAGGATGGGGCTGACCAGTTCGTCCAGATGCGGACGCGGGGCGGATGGCTTGGAATGCGAAGCGTTCATGGGGATATGGTATGCGGAGAAATGCCCCATCACCAATTTCCAATGACGAAAACTTCGCAGTCCACCACGGCCTGCCGCCGAAGGCGGCGCCATTCCGTGCTTGAGACCGGAGATGGGTCATTACCCGGATGGCCAAGCGAATCGCGGGCGAGCCAGGCGGAGTTTGCTCGAACCCCAGTAACAGGTGGGTGCGTCAAGTCCTGTCCGGGCCTTCCACTCGTAGGTGGCTTGACCGTCGCAGGTCTTTGGACGCTCCCTGGGGGTCCTTATCGGTTCGAGCAATAAATGTCCGCGACTGGCTCGAACCCGCGATCGTTCAGCAACCGACGGTTACTGCACCCACATTATACCTCATGGGAAAAGCGAAGCGTGAAAAATCCGTTTGTTCATGAAAATGTTTGTCGTCCCCGACCCGCCGGTTGACACGCGGCGTAACCGGCAGATAATGAAAAGAACACTTGAAAGGCAGGCCCCCATGAAGTATGTTCTGACGTTCGTCGTACTGGGTATCGCGGCTCTGACGCTCACCGGCTGCAATGACATCACCGCCGATTCCATCCGATCCGATCTGCCCAAGGATTTGCACACGCCCGGCGAAACCAAGGGCCAGGTCGATAATCGCGTCGCGTTCACTTCCACGGTGAACCTGCGGAACTTCAACCAGGACATGCTGCGATTCATGCTGATGGACCGCCCCAGCCGCTCCATCGACTATCCAAGCATCGGCGAATAATCGCAAGACAACAGAACAGCAAGACAACAGAACAGCAGAACATGCGCGAACAATGCCATGTTCTGCTGTTTTTCTTTTCTGATGTTCTGCTTTGCGGCCTGCCGCCCGGTACAATCCGGCCATGATAGACGCATCACCCAGCACCCTCCGCATCGCGGCTTACAACATCCTCGAAGGCGGGATGGGCCGGCTTGATCCGATCGCCCAGACGCTGGGGACGTTGCAAGCCGATCTGATCGCGTTGATCGAGGCGAACGATCCGCGGGCCGTGGCATACCTGGCGGAATGCACGGGGATGCACCACGCGCTGGCCGAGTCGCCGACCGGGCGGTTTCACGTGGCGCTGCTGTCGCGGCATCCGATTCGTCAGATGCTGAATCTGGGCGTGAAACACCGCTCGCTCAGCCGGGCGGCGATGCTGGCGAATATCGAAGTACGCGGCCGGCCTCTTCGCATGGGCGTGTTCCATCTTCAATCGGGGCTGGGGCGGGAATGCGAGGATCAGCGGCTGAAGGAATTGGAGTGGTTGCTGCGCGACCTGGGCGACGGGGCGACGCCGACGGTGCTGGCCGGTGATTTCAACACCAACGCGCCGTGGCATCCGATTGACGTGGAGCGGGCCGAGCCGTCGGTGAGACGCCGATTGCGTGCCGACCCGGCGCTGGTGTGTCACGATGTGGTGGAACAGTTGACCGCGGCGGGCTGGGCCGAGGCGTATCACCGCGCGCACCCCGATCAGCCGGTGCATACCTTTTCGACGGGCTTTCCCTCGACGCGGCTGGACTACATTTTCGCCGATCACACGCTGGCCGACCGCGTCACCGGCGCGGGCGTGGAGACCCGCGGTTTCGCCCCCTATTGCTCGGACCATTTCCCGCTTTATGCGGACCTGAAATGGGAGGAATAATGTGCGATGTTCAATGTTCAATGTGCGATGGTGCAGAGGCGAATCCGGAATCGCACCGCTCCGCATCACATCGCACATCGCACATTGAACATCGCACATTCCCCTCAAGTTCCCCCTTCCAAGGGTCGATAACAGCCCTAGCGATGACCATGACCATCGACAGTTTGCCCGCGGACTGGCTTTCGCTGGTCGCCGATACGGAGCGGCGAAACGGCACGGTCGAACTCTGCCCCGACCCCGATCACTACGACACCCACTTCTGCCAGGTCAACATCCACAAAGTGCGACTGCTCTACCTTCAGGACCGACGCTGGATCATCGAGCGGCCGTTCTCCCTCAAGGGCCAGCCCGCCATCACGCGCGACATGCACCTGCTGGGCATTCTCGGTTCCGGCGCGCACCGCTGGAGCTTCCGCACCACCGTCGAGGCGGTCGTGCGATTCAAACTCAACGACACGCAGACCGTGGCGGCCCTGCGGCTGTCCGCCCCGACCGATGTGCAGTCCGCGCAACGCCGGGCGTTTTTCCGGGTCCATCTGCTGGCGGCGAACATCCCCGATGTCACGTGCTGGCCGCTGCTGGATTTGTCCAGCGCGATCGAATCCGAAAAGGCCGACGAACATCTGCATCGTGAAGGCGAACTTCCCTCGCCCCGTCCGCTCCCGCCGACCACCGATCAGCCGTTCACCGCGCCGCTCAATGACCTCAGCGGCAACGGCGTGTCGATCCTCGTCGATGATGAACACCTCAAAAAACTCGAGCAAAATCCGCTGCTCTGGCTGAAACTTGATCTGCCCGATCTGTCGCATCCGCTGATGGTGGTCGCCCGCTACGTGCGGCAGCAGCCCGACGCCGTGGGTCGCCGCGTGGTCGGGCTAACCTTCCAGTTCCGCCACAATCGCAGCCACGAATCATTCATCAACGATCAAATCTGCCGCTGGGCCGCCGCCGAGCAACGCCGACAACTCCATCGCCCCCGCTGATGCGCATTGCGGTATGCGTCCTGCGTCCTGCGTTGGGAACGATTTCCCGCAAACCGCATCCCGCATCCCGCGATGATTGTTACACCCCCCACTCCGCCCGCGCCGCCTCCATCGTCTTCATCTTGCCCGGTTCCTTCCCCCACGCATAATGTCCCTTCGGCTGATCCCCCATCCACCGTTCATCCGCCTCATCCCCTGCCGGCTGATACCGCACATCGCAGCTCAATCGAAAACGGTTCGTCAGGTTCGTCGTCGAGGCGTGCATCTCGTACATCCCGAAAATCATCACGTCCCCCATCCGAAAGTTCGTCGTCGCCCACTGTCCGCCGAACTTCTCCGTGATCTCCATCGGCTCCTTCGTGAACCATCCCTCCACCAGATCCCGGTCCACATCCATCCGACCGTAAGTCCGCCTCAGCTTCTCAAACTCCGCCGCGCTGTGCGACCCCACGCACATCGCCAGCGTGCCCTGCTCCACATCCATGTCCCCCATCGGTATCCACGTCGTGTGAAGCCGATCCGATCCGCGACCCATATAGACAATGTCGTAATGCGCCCCGGTGTATTCCTCGTTGCCCACCGCGCGCAGCCACTTGTAATTGAACGTCTTCGCCGGCTCCCCGAACAATCCGCCGAACAACTCGAATAGTTCCGGCGCCTCCAGCACCCGCGACACCTTCGGGTCGTTCACGATCCCCTTGCGACCCATCATGCCGACGTTCTTCCCCCCCGCCGGCATCACGCCCTCCAGCACCGGCTGCCCCGGCACCAGCGCCTGCTGCGCCGCCAGATGCCGCATGATCGTCGCCCGCGCCTCCATCACCGCGTCCCGATCAATCAACCCTCGCAAGAACAAAAATCCGTCACGGTCCAGCCGCGCCCCCAACGCCCCCGCGTCATGCAGCACATCATTGCTGTCGCGCAACTCCGTCAACTGCTCGCTCGGAAACTCCATCTCACGATGACCAAATCGAACCTTCATGGCACATCTCCTGCCGCTCGCGGCTCCAAGCACGGGATGACGCCCCGTCTTCGGGGCGACAGACCGTGGCTGATGTTGATGTTGTCCTTCACACTTGAGGCACTCCCATTCTCCCCCACACCCCGCCCCCAGGCCATAGACGCCCCATCGCAAAACTTGTACGATTTGGCAATCCACGCGGAGCCACCCCCTATGGTTGACGCAACTCGCATCGTCGCACGATATGCCTCGCTTTCCGCACTCGGAGGCATCACCGAAATCGGAATGCGACCCAGCAATCGCGGCATCCCACCCGAAAACATGCGCATTTTCGGCCAGTATGCCCTGGTTTATATCTTCGACGGTGCCGGTCGCTACGCCGATGCGCACGGACTGAATCGCGCCATCGGACCCGGCGATCTCATCTTCGTCTTCCCCGATCTCGCTCACTCCTACGGCCCCATCGAAGGACAAACCTGGAACGAGTTCTTCCTCGTCTTCCAAGGCCCCCTCTTCGACCTCTGGCACACCACAGGCCTCCTCAACGAGCATCAACCCATCCTCCACCTCGAACCCATCGACCACTGGCTCGCACGCTTCGAGTCCGTCCTCTCCGGCTCACGACAGCCCGGATGGTCCCCCCCGCTCCTCGAAGTCACCCGACTCCAGCAAGTCCTCGCCGAAGTCCTCGTCGGCGGGTCCAAATCCGCCATCCCCAACGACGATCTCCGCTGGGCCTCCCGCGCCTGCGCCCTGCTCGAAGCCGATCTGTCCCCCTCCGTCGAGCTGCATCGCATCGCCGATCAACTCAAAATCAACTACGAATCCTTCCGCCGCCGATTCACCCAGATCGTCGGCCTGCCCCCCGCTCGCTACCGCGCTTCACGCCTCATCGACCGCGCCTGCGAACTGATGCAAACCTCCGACATGTCCGACAAACAAATCGCCTACTCGCTCGGCTTCTGCGACGAGTTCCACTTCTCCCGACGCTTCAAACAAATCCTCGGCTCCAGCCCCCGCAACTACCGCGCCACCCTGCCACGCACCTCATAAAACACCCCGCCACACAATTGCTCCAAGCACGGGATGACGCCGTCCTCGGCGGCAGACCGTGGTCGATCCGCGTAAACTATTCCCATGTCCCTCACCCTCACACTCCTGGGCACAGGCACCAGCGCCGGCGTTCCCATGATCGCCTGCACCTGTCCCGTCTGCACTTCCACCGACCCGCGCGACCGCCGTGACCGCTCCGCCGCCATGTTTGAGTGGAACGACAAACGAATCCTCATCGACACCTCCCCCGACCTGCGCTGGCAGTTGATCCGCCACCACGTCATGCGCATCGACGGCGTGCTCTACACCCACAACCACGCCGACCACGTCTTCGGCATCGACGACCTCCGCCGATTCAACGCCGTCCAAAAACAACCCATCGACCTCTTCGGCGAACCCTCCGTCATCGACTGGCTCCGTCGCACCTATCCCTACATCTTCGAGCCGCACAAAAACGTCAATCAATCCTTCGTCCCCACCTTGATCCCCCAACCCATCGAACCCGGCGAACCGTTCACCGTCGCCGGTCGCTCGTTCCTGCCGCTGCGTCTCATGCACGGCCGGCTCCCCATCCTCGGCTTCCGCGCCGCCGACGTCGCCTACTGCACCGACGTCTCCAGCATCCCCCCGCAAACCTATCCCCTGCTCGCCAATCTCGACATCCTCGTCATCGATGGCCTGCGCCACCGACACCACCCCACACACCTGACCATCCGGCAAGCCATCCAGATCATCGAGGAACTCAAGCCCAAACGCGCCTACCTCACCCACATCGCCCACGACATCAAACACAGCGAAGTGGATCCAACGCTCCCCGAAAACATCCACCTCGCCTACGACGGGTTAACGCTCGAAAGCGACGACCCGGCATGATGAACCCCGGAACTTCCGGGGGTTCCGGGGGTTCCGGGGATCGGCCCGCCCGCTTCAGCGGGCGGGGAGTGTTCCGCACCTTCGCGGTTCTGATCTTCGTGACGCCCATCGTGGGACTCACCGGCACACTGTACGATGTCATTCGTTACATCCATGCCATTCCTTGGCCGCCCTGTTCAGCTTGATTAGTTCGAGCACTTTCTCTCAAGCCCATGCAAATAAGCGTTGCGGCAATCACCTTTAGCGATTGGTCGGCCAGGTACTCATTTCAAAACGGAGATATTTTGAAGGAAGTAACGAACAGGGGAGATCATTGACGCCGGTCGCGCTAGATTTCGACGAACTGGATTTCGGGTTCGCGGTAATCGGCCTTGTTGAATGCTTGGATGCCGGTGGCGAACGGCTCGCCCATCTGCTGCCGGGTGGTTGGCACGTTGTAATTGCTCCACGCGCATTGCCCGGCGGCGGCGGCGATGTCGATGGCGATTTGCGCTTCGGGTCGGCTGTATTCCAGCGGGGCGATGGCCTGGTCGAAATGCTGAATCAGGTTTTTCGCGTTCTCGAAGCAGCCGGACTTTTCGACCCACGTCGCCCCCGGAAGCACGATGTCGGCTTTGGGCGCGAGTTTGACCGGCAGCGTGTCGATGAGGATGAGTGTTTTGCCGCCCCCGGAAACGGCATCGAGCAGATCGTCGGGCACCCAGCAGTTGGGGTAGTTGCCGGTGATGACGAGAACGTCGGCGTTTTTGAATTGCTGGATCAGCGACGCTGCGTCATGCACCTGACCACCGTTGGCGGCGAGGGACAGGGCGCGATGCACGCCGCGCGCGTTGGGGGCTTTCTCGGCGTGGATCGTGTAGCCGCCCCTGAAGGTTTGATCTTCGCCGATGAACGGCACGGGGCCGACGCCGAGCGCCGCCTGCGCATCGAACCCCCGCATGGTTTTCGCCAGCAGATAGGCGTCTTCACAGCTCAGCATCGGGCTGGCCATGAAGGCGATTTTTTTGCCCTTGAGTTTTGCGACCGTCGCGGCGACGGCGTCTTTCCAGTTGGCTTCCATCGCTGCACCGTTGACTTTCACCAGCGGCATTCGCAGGCGATTGTCGCAATGCACGAAGTTCCAGCCGTGGCGGATTTCATCGCTGGTCCACCACTGGTTCACCTGGGCGTTGTAGCGCGGCTTGACGCGCCAGACTCTGCCTTCGTTGTGGTCGATGAACAGGTTGTCGCCGCTCGCGGTGATGCCGTCGATGCTGGGCGTGCTGGTCAGGAACCACACACGCTGCTCGAAGAGGAACTCCTTGTCGAGCAGCGCGCCGACGGGGCAAAGATCGACGACGCAGCCGGAGAGCGGGTTGTCGAGGGGTTTGCCGGGGAAGACGTCGATTTCCTCACGGTTGCCGCGTCCGACCACGCCGAGCTCCGATGTGCCGGTGATTTCACGGGTGAAACGGACGCATCGGGTACACATGATGCAGCGGTCGGAATAGAGCAGGACGTGGGGGCCGATGTCTTTTTTCGGCTGCTTGATTTTGTCTTCTTCAAAACGCGAGTAGCCGCGCCCGTAGCGATAGCTGTAATCCTGCAAATAACATTCACCGGCCTGGTCGCAGACCGGGCAGTCCAGCGGATGGTTGATGAGCAGGTCTTCCATTACCTGCTTCTGATTGTCGCGGGCCTTGTCGGTTTGGGTGAACACTTCGGAGCCATCGACGGCGGGCGTCTGACAGGTGGGCATCAGCTTGGGGATCAGCGTCGGCTTGTTGTTGTTCCGCGGGTCGGGCTGCGCGACCTCGGCGAGGCAGATGCGGCAGCTTGCGACGACGCTGAGTCCGTCGTGATAACAGTATTGCGGGATTTCCACGCCGTTTTCGTTGGCGACCTGGAGAATGGTTTTCCTGCCTTCAAAGTGACATGATTTACCGTTGATTTTAATGCGGGGCATGGTTCACCAAATGGGGTTACGAGGAACGGAAATAGTATCGAAAATCAGAGGAACAATCCACCCCCGGTCCCGGAACCAAGGCAACGGGTCTGCCCAATTTTTCAGGGCCGACAGGAAATGACGAATGACGAAACTCGAATGACGAATGAAATCCCAAATTTCAAACACCAATCCGATGAACGCACCGGATTCTTGAAACATTGGAATTTGGAACTTGATTCGTCATTCGGACTTCGTCATTCGTCATTCGACCTCCAACCAACTTAAGTCACGGCGGCCCCGCCCCCTGGCCCCCTCCCGGATCATTGGGCAGCCCCACGGCAACCGCATCTCCTTTTATTCACTACAACGGGCCACGGATTAACACGGATAGGATTTTTTGAAACAAGGCCATCCGCGTTTATCTGTGTTTATCTGTGGCTCAATCCTCCCGGAAAAAGAACCCCGGTTCCGTGAGGAGGGCGGGGTTCTGTATCGGCGTCGCGGATCGAAGCGGATCAACCCAGTTCCTTGATCGCGGTCACCAGGTCCATGACGGCCTTCTTGCCGTCGGCGAAATACATCAGCGTGTTGTCGAGGGCGAACAGCGGATTGGGGATGCCCGCGAAACCCGGACTGAGCGAACGTTTGATGACGACGACCGTGCGGGCCTTATCGACATCGATGATGGGCATACCGGCGATGGCGGAGTTTTCGTTGCGGGCGTCGGGGTTCACCACGTCGTTGGCGCCGAGCACGATGGCGACGTCGATCTGCGACATCTGGGGATTGATGGCGTCCATTTCGACGAGCTTGTCGTAGGGGATATCGACCTCGGCCAGCAGCACGTTCATATGGCCGGGCATACGACCGGCGACGGGGTGGATGGCGAACTCGACATTGACGCCGCGTTCCTGAAGGATGTTGTAAAGATCGCGCGTGGCGTGCTGTGCCTGTGCGACGGCCATGCCGTAGCCGGGCACGATGACGACGCGCTGGACGCCGTCGAGCAACATGGCGATTTCATCGGGGCTGACGGATTTGATTTTGCCGGCGTAGATGTCGTCGGCGTTGGCGGCGGTGGAGACGTCGATCTTTCCGAAGATGACGTTGGCCAGCGAACGGTTCATCGCCTTGCACATGATGGCGGTGAGGATGATGCCGGACGCGCCGACCAGCGCGCCGGCGATGATGAGCATGTTGTTGTTGAGGACGAAGCCGGTGGCGCAGCCGGCCATGCCGGAGTAGCTGTTGAGCAGGGAGATGACGACGGGCATATCGGCCCCGCCGATGGGGCAGGTGAGGGTGACGCCGAGGACCGCGGCGCAGATGGCCAAAGGCAGATAGAACCACGCGCCGTATTCGGGCATGATGACGATGGCGGCGCACAAGCCGACGCAAACGAAGGTGAGCAGCGCGTTGAATGCCTTGTGCAAGGGCAAGGCCCAGGGCTTTTTGAAGGCCTTGATTTCCTGGAGTTTGGCGTAGGCGACCAGGGAGCCGGTGAACGTGACGGCGCCGATGAGACCGGCCAGTCCGATGGAGACCAGTTCCTGAATGCCGGGGGTCAGCGACCATATGCCGCCGGCGGATTGCGCCAGTGCCATGCCCCGGGCAACGGCCTGTTGCACGGGCTGGAGCGTGGCGGGATCGACGCCTGGCGCGGCGGCGATGGCGTCGAAGGCGCGAGCGTGAATGTGATTGGCCTCGAAAATTTCAGCCCAGGCGACCAGCAGCGACGCCAGCCCGCCGAAGCCGTTGAAGATGGCGACCATCTGGGGCATGGAAGTCATGGGAACGACCTTGGCCCAGATCACGCCGATGACGGAGCCGACGACCAGGCCGGCGATGACGACGGACCAGCCGGTGACGCCGGTGACGATCAAGCCGCCGGTCAACGTATCTTTCATCAGGACGGTGACGACGATGGCGATGAGCATGGCCGCGGCACTGATGAGGTTGCCCCTTCGCGCGGTGCGCGGATGGGTCATGCCCTTGATGCCGTAGATGAACATCACGGAAGCGATGAGGTACGCCAGGTCAATGAGCCAGGAAGGCATGGTGTTTTAGCCCTTTTTCTTGAACATTCCGAGCATGCGGTCGGTGACGAGATACCCGCCGACGACGTTGATCGTCGCGGCGACGATGGCGATGAAGCCGAACACGGTGGTCAGTACGGCGGATTCGGAACCGGCGGCGATCAGCGCGCCGACGATGGTGATGCCCGAAATCGCGTTCGAGCCGCTCATCAGCGGCGTGTGCAGCGTGGGCGGAACCTTGGTGATCAGATCGGCGCCGTACATCGTCGCCAGGATAAAGATCGTGAACAGCGCGATGAACGAACCACCGGACGTTTGGGCGAGAATGAGGGGGAATATGTGCATCGTTGCGACCTTTCGTAATCGAAGTATGCGGATTAATGACGAATGACGAAATCCGAATGACGAATCAATGACGAATGCCCAATGACGAATGTCGAAACGGAAGAAACTCGGCGAGGCGCGGTTCTATTTTGAACATTGTCATTTGGAGTTTCATTCGTCATTCGGATTTCGTCATTCGTCATTTCTTCACGCTCCCATCGCCTGTTTCACGCGCTCATGCACGACCTGCCCGTCCCTGGTGACCAGCACACCCCTGGTGATCTCGTCTTCGAGATTCCACTGGATTTCCTGGGTCTTGCCGATCAGGTGTTGAATGAGCTTCACGACGTTGCCGGCGTACATGGTGCTGGCGTCGTAGGCCACGTCGCTGGCGATGTGCAGATGGCCGACGAGGGTGACGCCGTGCTTGACGACGGTTTTGCCGGGTTCGGTCAGTTCGCAGTTGCCGCCGCGCTCCGCCGCCATATCAACGATGACGCTGCGGGGCGCCATGCGTTTGACCATGTCTTCGGTGATGAGTTTGGGCGCGGGCCGACCGGGAATCAACGCCGTGGTGATGACCACATCGGAATCCGCGACGACATCGGCGACCAGCGCTTTCTGTTTGGCCTGTTGTTCGGGGGTGAGTTCCTTGGCGTAGCCGCCTTCGCCCTCAGCCATCGCTTCGGGGACCATGACGAACTTGCCGCCGAGCGATTCGACCTGTTCCTTGGTGGCCGGACGAACGTCGGTGGCGCTGACCGCCGCGCCCAGTCGCTTGGCCGTGGCGATCGCCTGCAAACCGGCGACACCGGCGCCGATGATGAACACCTTGGCGGGTTTCAATGTCCCGGCGGCGGTCATCATCATCGGAAAAATCTTCGGCAGATGGTCCTGCCCGATCAACACCGCCCGATACCCCGCCAGGTTCGCCTGACTGGACAGCGCGTCCATCGCCTGGGCGCGGGTGGTGCGGGGAATCAGCTCCATCGCCAGCAGCGACACGCCCCTGGCCGCCATCGCCTTGGTTTGTTCATGCGCCAGCAGCGGCTCGGCGTGGCCGATCACGACCTGACCGGCTTTCATATGCTGAAGGTCGTCGAAGCCGCGGTCGGGGTTCGCGCCATAGGCGCGCACCTGCACCAGCACGTCGGCTTGTTGAATCAGTTGGGCGCGATCCGCCACGACCGTCGCGCCTTTGGCCTGGTATTCGCTGTCGGGGAATCCCGCCTCGTCACCGGCGCCGGCTTGGACCTGAATCTTCAGGCCGGCTTTAATCAGCGGCGTCAAGGACGCCGGGGTGAGAGCGACGCGACGTTCGCCGTCGCACGTTTCTCGGCAAATGCCCACAATCATGGGTACACCTCGTACAAGGTCGCGGTTTTCACAATGTCTTCCATCGCTTCCAATCCAGACCTGATGGACAGCGAAGTCGCAGATAATACAGATGAATGTATCCGAAATCAAGGGCGAGCGGAGAATGGGGTTTTGTCCTGATCGCACCCACCGAATCGCCGGAAAGCGGATGTCGAAACCCGAAACTCAAAACAGCCCGGCAATCTTCCTTTCAAGTTTCGGGTTCGGGTTTGCTCACTTCCCCGCCGACGCCCGACGTTTGCGGAACCTGCCCAGGCGGATCGGGCCTCATTTCCCCTCATCGCCCGTCGCCTTTCGCTTCTCGTCGTCTTCCAGCACGGCGCGGGTCGCCGCCGCGAAGGCGTTGATCGTCATGTCTCCGCTGCGAAGGCCGGCGTTCAATATCGGATCATCGACCTTATGCACCTGCGTGGCCAGCATCGTCAACTGCACCAGCGGGTGAGGGGTCTGCGCCGCGGCGGACAGCACGTCGGCCAGTGGTTTGACCACCGTGTCATTCGGCGGGATCAGCGACACGAGGTATGCCTGTTGCACCGGCGAATAACCGGGGAACGCGGCAACCAACGCCCGCGTGATGTCGTCATCGGGGCGGGGGAAATTCATTTCCCCCGCCGGCTCGGACAGCACGGCGACGAGCATGGCCATCGCACGCATCGCCGCGGCCGGATCGGAACTGCCCAGTTCGATGATTTTCTGTTGGACGGCCTGCTGGGTGATCGGCACATTGCGGCGGACCAGATCGCGCAGGAACGCGGTGGAGCCGAGCATCCCCGGCGCGAACGCCCCGCCGGAGGCGACGGTCGGATTGAGGATCGCCAGTTCGCCGATCTGCACCCTGGCCCACGGCGAATCGGTCAGCAGCATGCCCAGGTCCGCGCTGTCCAATCGCACGGGGATCGACAGCGACCGCAACGGCTCGATCCGCAACCGGCGGGACACATCCATCACCATCGGCGACAACGGAGACGCCGGCCGCAAATTCACCGACACCGACGGCGAAAGGAACAGCCGCGTCGGTATCGAACCGTCCGGCCCCATCGACAACGGATAAGTGTTGACATTGCGAAGTTCCAGCACGGCGGTGATTGGCTGACCGAAGTCGTACCGCATCATCGGACAGACCCATCGCACCTGCACGAAGCTCATCGGATCGGCGGCCATCTGTCGCAGCGCGGGGGGCACGGCGGCGAACACGGCGGCCACCTGCCGCGCCTCGGCCGGAGCGGGCAGGGGCAGGGACATGCGGCGAAGCTGCGCCGCGGCGGTCATGCCGAATATGTCCGTCGGCGATTGAAGCACGACCTGACGCAGATGTTGGATCGCCCGATCCTTCGCATCGGACTGCGCCAGTTCGGCCATCGCCAGACCGAGCGCCGCGCGCGGATCGGCGTCCGCCAGGGGCGTGAGCAGTTGCGTGGCGATGTCGAGTTGGCCGGTGCGCATCGCCAGCCAGCCGCGCATCAGCGGCAGTTGAAGGTTCGCCGCATCGGGCTGCGTCGCCAGTTTGTCGAGCAGCGCGGCGGTCTGATCGGTGTTCTGATCGCAGAGGAGCTGCGCCCAGACCTGTGCGACGGCGGGGGCAATGAATTGCCCCCGCCCCAGTTCGGCGTTCAATCGGTCGTCCAGCCGCTTGAACGCGACGGACAGATCGGCGGAGGTTCCGTTGTTGGCCAGGATCGCCGCCCGCAGCATCAACGAGTCAAGCGGAGGCCAGTCCGGGTTCGCGGGAGGGGGTGCCTTGTCGGACTTCGCTTCCGGGGGCGGGGGCGATGAATCGCCCCCGCCTTTGGGGGCGGGGACCGGGGGCGGGTCGAGTTGTGCCAGCAGCGATATCGCATCGCTTCCGCGACCGGCCCCCCACAACGCCAGCGCCCATTCGTGCAGCAGCGAGATCGAGCCGGTGCGACGGTTGGCGGTGTCGATCCGCGCCGCGCCGGCGAACCAATCGGCGGCATCGTTGTATTGCGCCATCGACATGAGCATCTGCCCGATGGCCGCATGAGCGCGACCGTCGGCCGGGTCGGCCTGGAAGAGCGTCAACATCGCCGCGGCCCGCTCCTGGGCCGTGCTTTTTTCACTGGCGCTGAGTACCCGCAACGATTCGGCGGCCGCCTGTTTGTTCGTCGAATCCAACTGAAGCGCCATCGTCAGCAGGCGACCGTATTCGCCGGGCTGCCCCAGTTCGGCCGCGAGAATCGCCGCCCGCAGCGCCACGCGACTGCGCAGCGGAGCGCTGAAATGTTCGGCCGCCGGTCCTTCGGTGATTTTCAACAGGTACGCCAGTCGCAGATCGGCGGTCTGCATTTTTGCCGTGAGCAGGTCGATCAGCCGCAGTTGTGCCGCGTCGTCGGCCGGCGCCAGCCGCATGTATTGTTTGAGCGCGTCGATCTGCGCGTCGCGGTCGTCGCAAAGCGACTGCGCCTCGGCGGTCAGCAGCCATCGCTCGGCGTCCGTGCCGTCCAAAGCGTTGGCCTGTTCGAGCAACAGGCGCGCCTGCGTGATGCGGGCCGGTTGGGGCTGGGCCTGGTCCGCAGACACCAGCGCCCGCCGCGCCAGCATCGTCAGCCGGTGCGCCAACATCCGCGACGCGGTGGGATACGACGCGGCGTCCGGCGGGGTTCCTGGAGCATCCGGGGTTCCGGGGGCATCCGGAGGGACGGCCTGTGCCGGCGCGATGCCCGTCGCCATCGCGATCAGCAGCAGCATTATGAACGCGGTCGATCGATTGGTTTTCACTGACAGACCCTTCACTTGGATTGCCCATCCGCTTCAATAGCCAATCGGCAATCGCAAACCATAAACTCCAGCCCGAAAAGCGGCAACCGCGCGACCGGCGGTTTGAATTGACCTGCCGACGCACTGCGACTAGCATAGCTGTTCTAGTCGCCGCCGGCTTTTCGGGGGTCCGTAACGAACCTTCCCCGACCCGCGGCCGGCACCATGATGGAGTCAGCACCCGTGGCCAAAAAGAAGACCACCCCCCAACGCAAAACCACCCGTCGCGCCCCGGCGCCGGCCTCGAAATCCAAGACGCCCGCCCCCCCAAAGCCGGTCGCCAAGGGCACCAAGGTCGCCAGGAAACCGACCCCCAAGCCCGCCCCCAAGGCCAAGCCCCCGGTCGTCAGCGACAAACCCGTCAAGATCGGCAAGACCAAAATGTCCAAGCAGGAGTTGCTCCACTATCGCACGCTGCTGTTGGTCAAACGTGCCGAACTGGTCGGCGATATCGACGGCATGGCCGATTCCGCCCTCCGCGGAAAAGATACGTCCAATCTCTCCACCATGCCCCTCCATATGGCCGACGTCGGCTCCGACAACTATGACCAGGACCTCATGCTCGGCCTGATGGAATCCGAACGCAAACTCCTCCGCGAAATCGACGAGGCCCTGAATCGCATCGCCGACGGAACGTTCGGCATCTGCCAGGCCACCGGCAAACCCATCAACAAAGCCCGCCTCGAAGCCAAGCCCTGGGCCAAATACTGCATCGAAGCCGCCCGCGAATTCGAACGCAACGGCAACGGCAACGGTAATGGCAATGGCAATGGACGGTGAGGCACATCGCAATGCCTAATGACGAATGTCGAATGACGAAGGAATGACGAAGGAATGACGAAGGAATGACGAATGTCGAATGACGAATGTCCAAACGCGGAGTTCTCATTGTTTCGTCATTCGTCATTCGTCATTCTTACTCCGCCGATCGGCAATCCCGGACGATCCCGGTAAGACGCCCTCATGCCTCAATCCCCCCCCACCCCCGACTCCCCCGACTCACCCGGCTCCCCGCCCCTCTACCGCTTTCCCCGGCGCATCATTTTGCTCCTCGCCCTCGCCGCCGCTCTCCTCGCCGGCGACCTGTTCCTTAAACAGTGGGCCTTCGCCAACGTCCGCGATATCCGCACCGTCATTCCCAACGTCCTTGATCTCCGTCTGACCCTGAACCGGGGAGCCGTGTTCGGCATCGGACAGGGCTACGTCTTCGTCTTCGTCATCATCACCTTCATCGCCGTCGCCCTCATCGGCTACGCCCTGCTCGCCAGTCGCCGCCGGCAATCGGTCTTCCAACTCGCCCTCATGCTCGTCCTCGCCGGCGCGCTGGGCAATCTCCACGACCGCATCATGCTCCATGAGCATGCCGTCCGCGACATGCTCCTCATCTTCCCCAACTCCCACCTCCCGTTCGGCTGGCACTGGCCCGGCGGACGCACCGAACTCTACCCCTGGATTTTCAACCTCGCCGACGTCTATCTCAACATCGGCATCGGAACGCTGATCGTCAGATCACTGTTCTTCGCCGGAAGACAGAGGGATTAGGGCGAGGGGCGAGGGACTGGGGACGAGGGATCGGCGCATCTTCTTCTTCCCCAGCCCCCAGCCCCCAGCCCCTACAGCCCCTAATCCCTAACCCCTCTTCCCTCCTTCCCCTCCCCCTATAATTCCCTCATGCCCCCCTTCCCCGAACGCCTCCAGCAACTGGCCGCCAAGGCGCACGCCCTGCCCAAAGTGCCCGGCGTCTATCTGATGAAAGACGACCGCGGCATCGTCCTCTACGTCGGCAAAGCACTCGTCCTCCCCAGCCGCGTCTCATCCTACTTCCAACCGTCCACCTACTTCGCAACCAACACTTCCGCGGGCGGTGCGCTCGGCCCCAAAAAGCAGCCGATGCTCGACCTCATCGCCGACTTCGACATCATCCCCTGCGACGGTGAATGGGAAGCGCTCCTCACCGAAAACCGTCTCATCAAAGACCTCCATCCCCGCTTCAACGCCCGCCTCACCGACGACAAAACCTTCCCCTACCTCGTCATCACCACCCGCGAAGATTTTCCCGGCATCTACATCACACGCGATCTGTCCGATGAAAACTTCCGGGGGCGGGGACGGGGCGCCAAAATCCTTGGCCCGTTCACCAGCGTGTATGCCCTGCGTCATTCCATCAATCTCCTTCAAAAAGTTTTTCGCTTCCGTACCTGTGAATTGGAAATCGACGCCGACGATCCGAAACTGCGATTCTTCCGCCCCTGCATTCTTCACGCCATCAAACGATGCTCCGCCCCCTGCGCCGCCCGCATCGACAAAGCCGCCTACCGCGCCGACATCGACCGTTTCATACGGTTCATCGAATCCAAACGATCCGTCATGCTTCGTCAGATGCGGGATGAGATGGCCGACGCCTCGAAGCAACTTCAATTTGAAAAAGCAGCCGCGTTGCGCGATCAGATTCACGCCATCGAACAACTGGATCAGCGGGGCAAACGCTCGGCCAACTGGCAACCCGAAACCGAAGCCGCCTACGTGGACCCCCGCAAGGGTTTGGCCGCGATAGCGAAAGCGCTCGGCGTGGATCGCCAGCTCCGTTCCATCGAATGTTTCGACATCGCCCATTTGCAGGGCGAGCAGACCGTCGCCTCGAAAGTCTGCTTCATGGACGGCCGGCCCATGAAAAACGCCTACCGACGCTATCGCATCACCACCGCCGCCAACGATGATTTCGCCTCCATGCGCGAAGCCGTCAGCCGCGCTTATCGTGACGCCGGCGCCGGCACCGGCGTGTACCCCGACCTGATCCTCATCGACGGCGGCCCCGCGCAGCTCTCCGCCGCGATCCAATCCATCGCAGACTATGCCCATCAACCCCCGCTCATCATTGCCCTGGCCAAAAAAAAAGAAGAAATCCACCGCCCCGGCGACCCGATCCCCCTGAAACTTTCCCGCCACAACCTCGGCCTCAAACTCATCCAGTCCGTCCGTGACGAAGCCCACCGCTTCGCCCAACACTACCACCACCTGTTACGCAAAAAGAAAACCCTCGATCAATAACCCCAAGCCACCGGGATGCGCGATGTGAAGACGCCGGATCGACCGAAGACGATTGTTTCAGGAAGGACAAGCCCCCCAGGACCGCCCCCCCGCCAACGAACACAGGGACGCCCCTTGAGAAGCAACCCCCCGCCGCGTCTAGGGGGGACACGCCTTGACTTCTCGCTTCATATAGGTGCAGCCCGCGACGGATGATTGTAATTTTTTATCCTGTTATTCGCGATTTCATGTCACGTGTGCTTGTGCCGCGATGACGGGCGGCGTCGCAATAAAAGACGCCGAACCTTGGAGGGCTTCGGCGTCAATTGCCCCGCTATCGAACGGGGCAGGTCTGGCGTGAAATGAAAATGTTACGGCTGCGCGGGGGCGGGAACCGCCAGCGTCCGGCCCGACACGCTGGTCTCGAACGCCAGGCGAAACGACTCGGCCGCGTGTTCCCAATCCTTGTCGTGCTGATACACCAGCCCCAGCGCGTAATGCACCTCAGCCGGTTCGGGGTTCAGCGCCAGCGCTTCGCTCAATAACTGTTTCGCGTCGCCCCACTGACTCAACGCGACCATCGCCCGGCCCTTCAATGCATTGACGCGCCAACCCGCCACTGTTTTTTCGTCCACGTTTCGCAGTGTTTTCATCGCTTCCGCCGGCCGGCCGACGGCGATGTCCAGCCGCGCCATCGCCAACAGCAGCAATGCGGATCGGGGTTCTTTCTCCAGCCCCTTGGTGATCTCGGTACGGGCTTCGCCGTAATCGCCTTTCTCCATCAATCGCTGCGCCAGTTGGAGGTGGCGATTGGCGATGTCGCCGTCGGTGCTGCCGACGACGCCGCGGTCGGCCAGTCGTTGTCTGAGCGTCGCCTCGTCGATTTTGCCGGATGCGAAGTCGATGTAAGCCGCCATGTCTTTGCTGTACGACGCGGGACATCCGCCGATGTGCGCGATGAGTTTGCCGTCACCGGCGATCACCAGCGTGGTCGGCCAGACGCGCACAAGCATCCGACCCGACGCGTCGTATTTCGGATCGACGACCATCGGCAGCGTCCACCGGGTCTGTTCAACCAGCGTCGGTGCGAACGCCCCCGCCTGTTCGCCGCTGATGATCGCGGCGATCCGCGCATCGCTCCGACCGGCCAGTACCTGTTGCGCGTAACCCATCGCGTGTTTGCTGTGGTCCTGGTCGGCCATGACGAACAACAGCACCGTGACGCGACCGGCGAGGGGCACGGCGAACGGTTGGCCGGTGGTATCCTGCGCGGCCCAGGTGATCGTTTTCGGCGCAAGTTCCTGCGCGATGAGCGAGCATGTCAGGCCGAGCGTCAGCAGCATGGATGCGAGAAATGTACGGCAAATCATGGCTTGGGTACCTCCGTGGAAGAAGGAGCGGGCGCTGGGGCGGCAGCCGCATCTGGTTTCGTTTCGCGGGCCGGGGCTGATTCCGGGGGCGGGGGGGCGTTGTAATCAACGGGGTGATCGCGGTCGTAATTCAGCGGCTTGTGGCAGCCGGGCGAGCAGCTTCCGCCGGTCTTGACGGGCGTGTAGCTGATCGGCAGCGTCCAATTGCCGTAAGGCACCGATTCGCGGATGTGCATCGACTGCGTGCTGGCGTGGGTACTGTGACAAGCGCGGCAGGTTCGGCCCCGTGATTCCTTCTCAACATGCACATAATGAAGGTTCCGCGAGCCGTTGCGGAAACCGGTGAGTGAACGGGTGTCTTTTTGCGTCGCCAGGTCTTTGCTGTGACAGGTGAAGCACAGGCCGTAGTCATCGACCTTGAACGATGCGTAGAACTGTTCGGGGTAGGGCTTGGCCAGCAGGCGTGACACGTCCGAGCCGTGGACGTTGTGACATCCGCCGCAACCGCCTTCTTTCAACGGGCCGTGCAGGTACATGCCCGGCTGGGTGATCTCCGCCGCCGAATGCACGACTTTGCCGCCGGACTGCGTGATGTCCTTGTCGTGGCACTTCATGCAAATGGTGATCGGCTGATCTTTCAGCAGTTTCGACAGGTTGCCGCCGTGCGCCGTGTGACAGTTGACGCAGGCCCGCCCCTCGGTCACGGCCGAGTGCTTGTATTTCGCATCGAACGCGGCTTTGCCGATGTCCTTGTGGCAACGGGTGCAAAGCTGAAGCGGTGCCGCCTTCAACACCGGCGCGTTGTCGCCGGCGTGCGGATCGTGGCATTGGATGCAGTCGCCGTCCGTCACCGGCTTGTGCGCGAATTGAACATGCTTGAGCTGGTCGCCCATTTCCGTGTGGCAGGTGAGACACAACTGGTTCGCGGGTTTGACCAGCAGGTGATCGTTGGCCGACAGATGCGGCTGGTGGCACGCGCCGCATGCGCCGGCGGCCACCGGACCGTGTATCGACTTGTGATCTTTGGTCATGTCCTGGTGGCACGTCTTGCAAAGATCGCCCATCGACTTGGCGCGAAGCAGATTCCGGTCGAACCCGCCGTGCGGGTCGTGGCAACTCTGACACTGCCCGGCGGCCAGCGGCTTATGCACGACCTTCGCCCCGGAGGTATCCATCTGATGACAGAACGCGCAAAGTTTGTCGGGGCTGCGCAACAGCGTGAACTTGTGCGTCTTGGCGTCGGTGAGCGTGTGGCAGGCGTCGCAGGCGTTGACGTTCACCGGGCCGTGTACCTGCGGATGTTTTTTCACACCCGCGTGGCAATCGGCGGTGACGCAGTCCTTCATGGCCACCACGGTGGTCGGTTTTGTCACGGCGGATGCGATGGGAACTGCGGGAACCGCGGGTCGGGCGGCGGGCGCGGCATCGCCGGCGAACGCCGGCGATCCGATCGCCGCGAGCATCGCAATGGACAGCAACATCACATATCGTTTCATGGTGTACCCGCTTTCGGCACAGGGTTCAAATCGCGCTTGTACGTTTTGGGTTCATGGCAGCCGGGCGAGCAACTGCCGCCGCCGGATGCTTTTTGGAACTTGATCGGCATGGCCCACTGGCCGCCCTCGAACGGCACGCTGGTGGCGATGTGGTTCGGCAGATCGCTGCCATGAATGTCGTGACAGGTCTTGCAGGTTCGGCCTTTCTCCGCCCGATGCACATGCACGTAATGAAGGTTCGCGTCCCCGTTGCGGAAGCCCGTGAGATTGACGGTTTTTTCTTCAAGCACCAAATCTTTGTTGTGACAGGTGAAGCAGAGCGCGTAATTTTGAAGATCGAATTTCGCGTAAAAAGTTTTGGGGAAGGTTTGGACGAGCAATCGTTCGTGGCCGGCGCCGTGGACGTTGTGGCAGGCGGTGCAGTCGCCGGACCGCACCGGGCCGTGAAGGAACTTTTGATTCAGCGTGGGGCGCATGTCGGGAATGGTGTGGCCGTCGTGCGCCGGCAGCGGTTTGTCGTGGCAGGTCATGCAGAGTTTGTCGGCCCGCTGCTTCAGCAGGTGCGGCTGAGGCGAGGCGTGGGCGTCGTGACAGTTGGCGCAACCATCGGCGATCACCAGCGCATCGTGCGAAACAGTCGCGTTTTCAACGGTCTTCGCCATGTCCTCGTGACACGACAGACAGGTGGCGTCGATGGGCTTGCGAAGTTCATATGGATTGTCGGAAGTGTGCGGATCGTGACAAGTGGTGCATTGATCTTTGGCCGGGGCGTGGACGAAGGGTGAATCGGCGATGGCCCGTTGTTTGTCGGCATGGCAGCCGAAGCAGACCTTGGGTTCATCGCCGCCGCGCAACAGTTTGTTGAAATTGGATTCGTGGGGCTGATGGCAGAGCGTGCATTGCCCGGCTTTGAACGGCTGGTGGGCGTGTTTCCGCCAGGGGATGTCGTGGCACTTGGCGCAGAGTTGTTCGGTGTTGTCAGCGGTGAGCAGGAACTTGGCGCGCGAGGCGTGGGGATTGTGACAGGTGGTGCAGCCGTTGTCGGCGACGGCTTTGTGCTGGTGCGCGGCGGTGTCGGTGACGGTGTGACAATACGTGCAGGTGGCATCTTTTTCGCGTTTGAGCGGATAAGTGTGTCCGCCCTGGTCTTCTTTGTGACAGGCGAAGCAATTTTTCAGCGCGACCGGGCCGTGGATGCGCGAGGCGGTTGCGAAGGAAGCGTGACAGGCGGGAGTGACGCAGGAAGCGTCGGCGGGCAGGGGGCCGGTGGGCTTGGGGTCGGGCGCGACGGGGACGGGCGCGATCGGGCCGGACCCGCCCCCGGAAGTGAAGCGGGTCACGCCGGGAGAAGTGAGCGGAAAACTTTCGGTGGACGCGGCGGGCGCGGCGCCCCTGGTCGGCTCGACGGGCTTGGGTTTGCGACCGCAAGCGATCAGCGCGACGCACAGGCACAACAGCAGCGACGGCGCGATGAAACGGAGCGCGGGATGTGCGGGGCGCGGGGTCATGGGGTGGTTTGCGTGACGATCTTTTCGCAGTTGTCGATGGCGACGTGCAGCAGGGCGGTGGCGTAGGTCATGTTGTGAACGCCGCGACCGATGCGGACCAGTTCGATGTTGTGCCGGGCGTCGTCGAACAGTTGTCGCAGTTGCAGTTGTTTGGGCGCGGGCAGGGCGTCGATGTGCTTGAGCGACTCGGCGGCCCGTTTCGCGGCGGCCTGCGCGTCGGCGAGGTCTTTGTCGATGGCGACTTTCCACTCGGCGAGTTTGTCGTTGTATTGTTCGCCGTGGCACTTGGTACACGCGGCCTGCGCGGCGCGGAAGGTCTGGCCGGACACCAGCGCGATGTCGCCGGCGTGTTCGGGGAAATCGTGACAGGCGATGCAATCGACCTGCGTGCGGAACATGACGCTGGGCGAATCGCTCACGCCGCGCCCGCCGGTGCCGCGATACAGATCGAGCGAACCGCTGTGCAGTTGTTCGTGGCATTGGGCGCAGGAGCCGGCCTGCATGACGACCTGGTTGGCGTTGCCGATGACGCGCTCGGCTCCGGCGGGCGCGCCGGCGGTCAAGCTGTGCGTGATCTGAATGTGGCAACTGGAACATTCGACCTTGTGTTCGTTGACGTGGGCTTGGTGCATGAAGCTAGTTTCGCTGTACCGGGCGATCTGGACCGGCTGATTGTGACAGGTCCAGCAGCCCTGCCTGGGGACCGCGCCGTCACCGCTGATCGCGTCGGAGTGGCAGTTCTGGCACGTCACGCCGCGGTTGATGAAATCGGCGTGGTTGAACAACCCGGTGCTCAGACGAATCTTCTCTTTGGGCGCATCGTGGCACGCGCGGCAGCCGCCGAGCGTCTGATCGTCGCGTCCGTGCTTGAAGCCCTTGAAGTGGCAGAGGAAGCAGGTGTCGAGCGTGACGACGATGTGCTGGCCCTGCACGATTTGCGAGTGGCATGAGACGCAGCGGAGTTGTTTGCCGCGGCGGTCCTGTGTGAGGTGGGGCGTGTGATCGAAGCGGATGGTGATGGTGTCGCCTCGTGAACTTTTGACATCCCAGTTGACCTTGCCTTCGAGCAGGCGGCGTTCGTGGCAGCCGTCACGCATGCAGGCGGCGTCATGGACCTCGGCGTGGGGCTTGGAGCCGTAGGTGTGGGTGATGTATTTGACGGCCTGACTGGAGGCCTGGAACTTTCCGTAGAGGGTGTTGCCGACGCCGGGGTCGAAGTGACATTTGACGCAGGGCACGTCTTTGTGGTTGGAGGTGTGCCAGGCCTGGTAGTAGGGTTCCATGATGTGGCAGGAACGGCAGAAGTCGGGCTGCATGGAATACTCGGCGAAGCCGATGGAGCCGATGACGCCGAACACCGCGCCGAACAGCACCATGCCCCACAACGTCAGGCCCAGAGGGATGCGTTTGCCGTGCCTGCGGCGGATGCCGAGTACGCGCTGCCACTTGGGGCGTTGTGACGCCGCGGGGGGCGGGGATGCGGTCGGTTGATTTTCCTGCGGCTCCATGATCGGCTCCTAAATCGCCTCCAGTCCGGCGAGGATGATGAGGACGGCCATCGCGGTTCCGACGAGCATGGCGAGGATGCCCAGCGCGACGGCGACGTAACGGTACCATCGCGGCGGGAGGGGAACGCGGTATTTTTCGATTTCGCCGGATGCGACCAATCGTTCGTATTCTTCGGGGCGTTCGTGTTTGAACTCTTCTTCCGAAAGCTGGCCGGTGAACATGACGTCATCGACGGGGAACTTTTCGGGTCGGACGTGCGCGTTGAAGAAATGGATGGTGAAGATGAAGACGACGGCGAGCAGGGCCTCGTAGCCGTGAATCAACGTGGCGATGTTGAAGGTCCAGCCGGGCAGGATGTGGGCGGTGGTGGTGGGGAACCAGAGCATCAGGCCGGTGATGCCGATGACGAAGGTGCCGAAGATTTCAGCCCAGTAGTCGAACTTTTCCCAGTAGGTCCAGTGATCGAAGCGGGGCGGGTTTTTGCCGGTGAAGAACCAGCGGAACATGGCCAGACAGTCTTTGGCGTCCTTGGGTTTGGGGACCAGGGAGTTGGGGCCGGTGAGGAACCTGAACAGCGAGACGTGGCGTTGCCTGGCGCGGTGGACGACGCCGGCGATGTGTACGGCGAAGTTGCCGATGAGTATGACGGCGCAGATGCGGTGGATGATGCCGGCGGAGTGGACCCCGCCGAGCATGTCGGCCAGCACGATGGCCCACTGGTGATCGCTGAACAGCAGGGGCATGCCGGTGAGGGTCAGTCCGAAGAAGCTGACGATCATCAGGCCGTGGTTGACGCGATCGACGCGGTTGAAGCGTTTGATGCCGTGGGTTTTGTGCGAGTGTTTGGGTTTGCCGTTTTTCAGGCGTTCGATGTGGGCGCGGATGAACCAGAGGATGGTGTGGACGCCGAAGAAGCTGAACGTGGAGCTTATCACGATGATGAAATAGAGCCAGACGTAATGGAGGAGCGGGAAGTTTTTGGCGCTGTGGAAATCGGCGTGGGGGCGGAACTCGGTGAACATGGCGGTCGCGCCTTCGTGACATTTGGCGCAGGTGTCGATGCGATGGTCGGGGGCGAGGCGCGAGTCGGGATCGTTCGGCGGGAGGATGTCGTGCGAGCCGTGGCAATCGCTGCAACGGGCGGCGCGCATGAAGCCGAGCTTGTTGACCTGGCCGTGGTAGCTGCCGCGATAGGTTTTGTAGAGCGAAGCGCCGTCGGGGTCGTTTTTCAGGGGTTTGTCGTGGCACTTGCCGCATTCGTTCACGATGTCGAGCATGAACAGCGGCGTGTCGGCGGAACTGATGCGATGCGCGGTGTGACAGTCGATGCAGACCGGGGCGTTGGGATCGCCCTGGGCCAGTCGCTGACCGTGAACGGACTTTTCGTAGATTTCGTTGACGCCGACGTGACACCGGCCGCAGGTGTCGGGGACATGGGCGCGGTTGACCGAGGAGTTTTCATTTTTCGCCGGTTCGATGTCATGCGGGCGATGGCAGTCGGCACAGGTGGCGGCGACGACCAGCCCGTTTCGCACCGCCTTGCCGTGGACGCTTTCCAGATAATTGGACACGGTTTGCCGCGGGTTCAGACCGGCGGGCGTCGGCGCGGTGAACTTCGAGTGGCATTCGGCGCAGGTCTTGATGATGTTCAGCGGATAAACCTTCGACCGGCGATCGGCGGGAGGCAGGATGTCGTGCCCGCCGTGGCACGAGGCGCAGGTCGGCGCCAGCGGGTTGTGATCGGCGACGGCTTGCGCGTGGGTGCTTCGGCGATACGCGGCGGCCTCGGCGGTGTGACACCCGCTGGTCGTGCAATCGACCCGGCTCATCTTCTGCGGATGCGGAAGATTTTCCGCGGCGGTGTGGCAACTGACACACGCCAGCGCCGCGTGCGGCCCCTGCCGAAGCGCGCCGGGCGCGATATACAAATCCGGCCTCGCCCCCGGAAGTTCACCCGCCATGTCCGTCTTACTTCCGGGGGCGGGGGCTGGGGTGGGGGCGGCTTGAATCATCGACCGACGCTCGGCGGGGGTCAGGTCGGCGATGTGCGACTGGCCGTGACAGGCGAAGCATCGCCGGTTGGACAGTTCGGCCTTGTCGAGTTCGATCGCATGAGTGATCGGCGTGAGGCACGCAAACGCCAGCACACCGGCAAACCACATCAACCGTAGGGAGTCGGGCATGGGGGCGTATCACCGCGTCAAAAAAATCGCTGCGGCGCCTTGGTACGGGGGTGGGGGTGGGGCGCGGGCCGGCGGCGTGGAAGGTTCCCTGATCGGCCCTGTTCCCACGTCGGCTTGCCATGCGATAAGCATATCCCGTGCCTGACAATGGGCTGTCAGTAAAGGAGTTAGAATGAGATGTCAATGGGTTTTTCTTGCGAATGGGAAAATGTGCTTATGGGGCTTCCCGTAAGCAAGAGGGAGGGGGGAAGGGAGGGAAGGGGAAACTCGAAATCCGAAACTCGAAGCTCGAATCAAACTCGAAGTCCGAAACTCGAAACAAGAGGCGGCCTTCTTTTTCGATTTTCGAGTTTCGGACTTGATTCGAGCTTCGATCTTCGAGCTTCGAGTTTCGTCATTCGCCGCATACAGATCGTAGGCGACTCACGGCACCGAAGGTTTCGCCGAGATCGTCAGATGATTCACCGCCGTCGCCGCCGTCGGCTTGGGCAGAACAATCGTCATCGTCGTGCCCCGACCGGGCGCGCTGTCCACCTCAATCCGCCCGCCCTGCTTGTTCACCAGCGAATAGCTGATCGCCAGTCCCAGCCCCGTGCCCTTGCCCACCGGTTTGGTGGTGAAAAACGGCTCGAAAATGTGGTCTTTGTGTTCCGGCGGGATGCCCGTGCCGTTGTCCGTGATGCTGATGTGGCACTCGTTGCCCACGCATCGCGTTCGCACGATCAGCTTGGGGTTGGTCGCGCTGCCCACCGCGTCGATCGCATTGAGCAACAGGTTAATCAACACCTGCTGCATCGCGTGCGGCTGAATGTGCAACAGACACGGCGTCGGACTGAAGTCCCGCTCGATCAGCACCGCGCGGTGTCGCCGGTCGAATCGCACCATCGCCAGTCCCGTTTCCACCAGATCAATGATCGGCATCATCTCCCAGTGCATGTCGGTCGGATGCGAGAAGTTGGTGAGCTGGCTGAGTATCTGCCGGATGCGGGCGGCCTGTTGACGCAGCGTCGTCAGTTTCTCGCCGGTCATGCGGTCGGGGTGGCGCTCGGCCAGTTGCAACATGCTGTCGATGTTGGCCAGGGGATTGGCGATTTCATGCGCCACGCCCGCCGCCATCTGTCCCATCGCCACCATCTTCTCATGTTGAATCATCGTCTGTTGCTGCAATCGCAGGGTCTTGGCCATCGCGCGGACGCGGTGGTTCTGCGACAACAGCCGCGTGCGATGCCGGCGCAAGCTGCGCATGATGCTGTTGGCCAGATAGACCGTCAGCGCCAGCGTCAGTATCCACCCGGCCATCACCAGACGCGGATACATCTCGACGCCTTCGGTCGGCGGTATTTGTCCGCTGAACCATAGGCAGGCCGTGACCATGATGACGGAGACCGCCGCCCCGGCGTAGGCCGTGTGACGGGGCAATAGCAGACTGGCGAACACCATATGAAAGACGAAAAACCCCATCAGCGGACTGGTCACGCCGCCGGTCCACATCGTCAGCAGCGACAACGCGCCCAGGTCCAGAACGATCTGCCCCCACGACAGCACTGTTCCCCGTCGCCGACCGAACACCGCGTGGCCCAGCAGCGAGCGAAACATCAGGTTGTAAATCAGAATCGCCAGTCCGACGAACAATATGTCCTGGTTCTTCGGGTACCAGTGCATGATCCAGCGATCGGCCAGCGCCCCGGCGATCACCGTCAACCCCGCCAGCCAGCGCAGACGAACAAACCAGCGCAATCGCACCAGCAACATCCGATCCTGGACCTGATCCGACCGAATCATGTCTGCCGATTCTCCGGGATTCTCGCCAAAGTTTCCACCCCCGTCCCCGGAAGGGTTTCCTCCTGTGTTTCGGGCAGGGGTTCCAAACTCGACTGTTCCAAATCCAGCATCTTCACTCCGCCCACATAATCGGTCAGCACGATCCGTCTCACATTCTTCAATGTCTGCACCACCCGGGTCATTCGGCCAAGCGTTTGGTGAATCTGCGTCAGACACGTTTCCATCGCCTGCTTGTCGCCGACCTGCCTGCGAAGCAAACGCAACTGCAAGTCGATCACCGCCGCCGCGTTGTTCAGTTCGTGGTTCAGCGTCAGCGCCACCTGCTGTAACGTCTCGATCTTGCGCTGTTCGTTCTGTTCCAGTTGTGACGCCAGGTGATTGTAGGCCTGCGCCAGTTCGTCGAACTCATCGCGCTGGCTCAGGTCCACGCGGTAGTGGAAATGTTCCATCGCCAGTTCTCGCGTGGCCTCCAGCAGTTTGTCCATCGGCCGGAGGATGATGTTCGCCGACCGCAGCAGCACCAGTATCGAAATGTTGATGACCAGCAGGAAACCCGCCGCGATCGCCACGACGAGCACGCGGAATCGTCCGGTCAGTTCCGCCATTTCGTCCTGTCCGTGCTGATGCGCGAATTGCGCGACCCGCAACATGTCGTCGCGCAGCTGCGCCGCGTCGGTCAGCGCCGCCAGGTTGTGCCGGGCCGCCAGTTCCGGGTCTTCCGTGGTCGCCAGCGTGCCGACCTGCCGCTCGAACTGGTTCAGCCGGTCGCACATGCGCGAATAGACCGGCGCCATCGGTTCGCGGTGAACCACGTAATACCCGCCCAGTTCGCGGTTCAGTTGCCGCATCCGTTGCACCGAGTCGATCAGCGGATCGAGATGGTGCGTCTTGCGGTCTCGCAGTTCATGCAGCGAAATCTCGACGCGCGAAATCATCGAACTCAACTGGTTCGCCAGATCGACGACCTTGTTCGTCTGCGTGTTGATGTGGTTCAGCCCGCCGAATATCGACTGGAGCGACACCAGCGCCGCCACCGCCAGTATCATCAGCAGCACGATCACGCTCGACAGAATGATGAGCAGTTTTCGACGAAGCATGTTCAGTTCCCCGGTGTCAGCGGTTTGGGTGGCGGCCCCGCCACCCCCAGTTGATCCCACGCCGATCCGATCTCGTCCACCATCCGGTACACCGCCTGGTAATCCTCGATCCGGCAGGGCGCGAAACCCTTCGATCCGAACGCCTTCAACGCCGCCCGGCCCCGCTCGTCCTGATCCATCTTCAGCAGCGTTTCCCGCAGCGCCCGCATCTGATCGGCCGGCATGTCGCCGCTGACGATCAGCCCGTTGTCCGGCACCTGGTCGCTGGTCGCCAATCGACGAATCCGCACCTCCGGGTGTTCCGTCAGGTACGCATCCAGCCGCAGGTTTTTCACCGCCCCGGCATCGACGGTTCCCGCGATCACTTCGTTAATCACATCGTCGTGTGTGCCGACCCATCTGAAAATCGGTCGCTTCACATCGGTCAGCATGTCGTTCCGGTGAAACAGGTAAATCGGAAACAGGTTGCCCGCCGTGGTCGTCCGCACCAGCGCGATCGATCGGCCGGCCAGTCCCGCGATATCGCTGATCGGCGAATCATCGCGCACGATGATGACCCCGGCGTAGGTCGATACGCCGTCCGGATGCGCCGGCTTGGCCAACACCACCGTGCCCAGCCGCTCATATGCCAGCACCGCGAGCATCGACCCGACGAACGCGCCTTCGATGTGCTTCTGCGCGAACTCGTCCAGCACGCTCTGGTAGGTGTTCAAACTGACCAGTTCGACGGGGCGATTCAGATGCTCCGCCAGGTCGTCCGCCAGCGACTGGTAACGCTGGCGTTGCGCGAAAATGTTGCGTTCGGGGATCAGCGCCAGTCGCAGCGGGGTGGCGTTCGTCGCCGGGCCGGTTTGGACCGGCGGCGGCCCTTGCCCGTCCGTACCCGACTTGTACGCGGCACAGATGAACATGCCGACCACCACCAGCACCAGCATCGCCGACAGAATGATCGCCGTCATACGCATCGCGGTTTTCCCAGCAGAATCACGTCACCAAACCGGATAACATGATTCAGCATACAAACCGCGGGCCGAAAGATATACCCGCACTTCGACGATGACCGCCGCGATTCGGTTATCACTCGTAAGAAAAAAACGCCCTCCGCATTGCCGCTTGCGGCTTAACACCCGCAAAACCCCTCTAAACGCCTCAAAAACCCCCTGTTCTCCTTTTGGCACGCCGATTGATAGAATCCATCCGGGAGCCACACGCCATGAACCACCCGCACACGATCAACGCCACGAACCCCGCCCCCCCAACGCCGCCGCTGCGACTGCTGTTCTGGGAGACCACCGCCGCGTGCAATCTCGCCTGCGTCCACTGCCGCCGGCTCGATGTCTCGGCCAAACTCTGCAAAGACGATCTGACCACCGAACAGGCGTTGACCATGATTCGCTCCCTGCCGCAAACAGGCCGGCCCATCCTTGTCTTCTCCGGCGGCGAACCGCTCATGCGA
>Ga0172380_10001397_pt1 | contig 41532 bp, 54 predicted proteins | sample Leawe162metaG_FD_119747 | JGI IMG/M metagenome (GOLD analysis project Ga0172380, IMG submission 119747) | Leachate microbial communities from a municipal landfill in Southern Ontario, Canada - Leachate well 162 metaG | ecosystem: Engineered > Solid waste > Landfill > Unclassified | place...
CATTTCTGTGCACACCCGCGAAATGGATAGGGGGTGGTCATGGAAGCTTTTGACTGTGGTATCGCGGATTTTTCGGATTTCCTGATTGCCGAAACCGACGACCGCGCCTTCCGCGAATCGCGGAAACAGAAAAAAGCCGAAAACCGCGCCATCCGAACCCGGCTAGCCCACCAGGCCAGCCGGGCTAAATCGGAACTTGAATTGAAAACGCTGTTGCCGGCAGAAATCGCTGACGGTGAATCCTGGCATGTCATCAGCCAGGGTGACATCGACAGCCTGTCGTACCTGTCGCATGTCCTGCAACACAGCCAGGCGGATTATGTGTTGTTGTCCACCTGGTGCATGGCGAGTGCCGATGTCGAGGCGCTGGATGCATGGCTGGACAGCGGAACAATCGGCCGATTTGATGCTTACGTAGGCGAGATATTCCCAGCGCATGACGAGCTCTGCCGCATTGCCAGAACAGCGGGGGGGCGGGTTGCAGTGTTCCGGAATCACAGCAAGGTGATGCTGGCGGCGCTGAAGTCGGGCGCCAAAATCGTGGTCGAATCGAGCGCGAATATCAACACCAACCCCAGGACGGAGCAAACTGCAATCACGCGGTGCGCACCACTGTTTGACTACTACAAAGATTTTTTTGACCGGGTGAAGTCATTGAACCGGAATTTTGACGAATGGATTCCGTATGGGCCGCCCAGCTAAACCAACCGCACTGAAAGTAGTCGGGGGGAACGCGGGTAAGCGGGCGCTCAACAAAAATGAGCCGGATCCGGATTATCTGCAGGACCTGACGCCACCAGCTCATCTATCAACAGCAGCATCAGCAGTCTGGAATGATTTGGCGCCTAAACTGCGCCAAGCCAGGGTGCTGACTCAACTGGATGCGGTTGCCCTGGAGATGATGTGCAATGCCGTTTCTATGTACCGACTAGCAGTAGCAAACGCAGGCGAAAAACCACTGGCTCGTTCTGCAGAAACCGGAACGGTCAGCCTGTCGCCCTGGATGATTGCGCAATCCATGGCATTCAAACAGGCAACCGCAATCATGGCGCAATTCGGCATGACCCCAGCAGCTCGCAGCAAGGTTTGCATCAACCCGCAGGGTGATCTATTTGGCCCAGACAATAAAAACCCAACCGCCAAATATTTCTGACCCAGCAACCCGCTACGCACACGCTGTAGTCAACAAACGAATAATTGCAGGACCCCATGTGCGCGACGCCTGCCAGCGGCACTTGGCGGATTTGGAACACGGACACAAACGCGGGTTGGTCTACAACGCGGATCAGGCAAAAAGGGCTATCGGGTTTTTCAAAGACCTACTTCACCTTAACGGGGGCGAGGCATGGAATGGAAAAACCGGCCGTGCCAGCCGTGGATTTGAGGGTAAGCCGTTCGCGCTCGAAGGCTGGCAGGCGTTTATTGTGGGCAGCCTGTTCGGCTGGCAGCGGAAAGACGGGTTTAGACGGTTTCGCACCGCGTACATCGAAACCGGGAAAGGGTCGGGTAAATCACCGCTGGTAGCTGGGATCGGGCTGTATGGTCTGATGGCGGATGGCGAAGCGCGTGCAGAAGTGTACGCAGCGGCCACCAAAAAAGACCAAGCCATGATTTTGTTTCGGGATGCAGTGGCCATGATGCAGCAATCGCCCTGGCTGCAACAACATCTGGAGCCATCCGGAGGCCGCGGCCACGAATGGAACCTGGCCTTTCATAAAACGGCTTCGTTTTTTCGGCCCATCAGCAGCGATGATGGTCAATCTGGACCGCGACCGCACATTGCATTGCTGGATGAAGTGCATGAACACAAGTCGCCAATGATTGTTGACATGATGCGGGCTGGTACCAAGGGGCGAAACCAGGCGCTGATTTGCATGATCACCAACAGCGGCGTCGATAAAAACAGCGTGTGCTGGCACTACCATGCCTATGCAACCAAAGTGGTGGCAAACCATTTTGCGGAAAAGGGTAGTGCGCATGTTCTGGATGATTCATTTTTTGGGTATGTCTGCGCCCTGGATGCCGACGACGACCCGTTTACCGATGAAAGTTGCTGGATCAAAGCCAATCCCAATTTAGGGATAACGATTCAAAAAACATACCTCCGAGAGCTGGTAAACGAAGCTCGCGGAATGCCCAGTAAGGCGTCGATTGTTCGGCGCCTTAATTTTTGCCAGTGGGTACAAGCGTTTTCACCCTGGATCAGCAGCGAACGTTGGTTTGCAGCAGGTTCGGAATTCAATCTGGCCGAAATGCGTGGGCGCCGGTGTTTTGGTGGCTTGGACTTATCCAGCACCACCGATTTAACCGCACTGGTACTGGTGTTTCCACCGCTCCTGCCCGGCGAGAAATGGAAAATGGCCAGCTGGTTCTGGTTACCGGAAGACGGTTTTGCCGAAAAGGAAAAAACCGACCATGTGCCGTACCTGGCATGGCGGACTGCAGGTTACCTGGAAACCACCCCTGGCGCCGCAATCAATAAAACGCATGTAGCGCACCGAGTCATGGAAATAACCAGTCCGTTTGAGTTGGCCGAAATGGCCTACGACCGCTGGCGTATCGCCGATTTCTACCAAGCGCTGGACGATGATGGACTTTCCCTTCCGCTGGTGCCGTTCGGCCAGGGTTACAAAGACATGGCGCCGGCAGTAGACGAATTTGAACGGCTGTTGGTGAGCAACAACATTGAACACAACAACAACCCGGTCATGACCTGGTGCGCAGCAAACGCTGTCGTAACATCAGACCCAGCAGGTAACCGAAAAGTGTCTAAAGAAAAGGCAAGTGGGCGGGTGGATGGCATCGTTGCCGGTGTCATGGCAATCGGCCGCGCCAGCGTGGTCCTGAAGCCGGTCAAATCCTTTTGGGAATTGGAATCCGCATGAAGTGGTGGCCCTGGAGCAAGAAAAGCGGCGGCGCCCATTCTGCGTGGGAGCTGCTGAAACTGATTTATGGCTCAAGGGAAACCAAATCAGGACGGACAGTCAATGCAGCAACCGCACTGGAAGTGTCCACTGTATTTGCCTGCTGCAGAGTGATTGGCGAGGGCATTGCCCAAGTGCCGTTAAAACTGATGCAAGAAAGTGCAGACGGCAAGCAGCGCATCCCTGCAAAACAGCATCCACTGTACCGGTTGCTGAGTTCACAGCCGAACCCATGGCAAACCAGTTTTGAATTCCGCGAAACAATCGCTTGGCACGTAGTCCTGACCGGAACCGCGTTTGTGTTCAAGGTCATTGTGGCGGGTCGGATCAGGGAATTGATACCGCTGCAGCCCGGACTGGTAAGAGTGTTGCGAAGCGAAGATGGCACGCTGACCTACAAAGTGAAAGCCGATAACGGCAATGAACAAACGTTTCCAGAATCGACAATCTGGCGCATACCCGGCCCAAGTTGGAACGGCTATCTGGGTCTGGATTGCATGCTGTATGCACGGGAAGCCATCGGGCTATCCATGTCCGCTGAGGAATCCGGATCCAGCCTGTTGAAAAACGGCATACGGAATTCAGGCGTGTACTCAGTCGAAGGGACGTTGACCCAAGATCAACACAAAATGCTGCGGGACTGGATCGAGAGCAACAACGCTGGCGTCGAGAACGCCGGGCGCACCATGTTGCTCGACCGAGCCGCCAAGTTCACACCGACATCCATGTCCGGTGTAGATGCCCAGTTGCTGGAATCCCGCAGATTCCAGATTGAAGAGATATGCCGATTTTTTAGAGTGATGCCCATCATGGTGGGCTACTCCGACAAAGCAGCGACGTATGCCAGTGCTGAGCAAATGTTTCTGGCGCACGTAGTACATACCCTGGCTCCATGGTATCAACGCCTAGAACAGTCCATAGACGCCAACCTGCTGACCGAAAAAGAGCGCGAATCCGGCCTGTATGCCTGTTTTGTTGAAGAAGGGTTGCTGCGTGGCAGTCTAAAAGACACCAAAGATTACCTGCTTGGGCTGGTGAACGGCGGGCTGATGACACCGAACGAAGGGCGCAGCAAGCTGGATCTAAACCCAGATACCGACCCCGCAAGCGACTTGCTGCGTGTGCCTGCCAACATCGTCGGCGAACCCGCAGACAAGCCAATAACCGAACTGGAACCAACACCATGATGAACAAGCTCATTTGCAACCTGAACCAAATCAAGTTGGCCAGCGACACATCCGTGATGGAGTTCAGCGGGTATGGTGCCGTGTTTGGCAACGTGGACGCCTACGGGGATGTCATCGAGCCAGGCGCATTTGCCCAATTCATGTCCGATGCCAAAGCAGGTACCAAATCTTGGCCGGCCATGCTGAGCCAGCACGGCGGCTGGGGCATGGGCAGCCAGGACCTGACACCCATCGGCGTTTGGAACGAAATCGTTGAAGACGGTACTGGGCTGAAGGTAACCGGCCAACTGGCCGACACCCCACGCGGCCGCGAAATGTACGCGCTCATGAAAATGACACCCCGGCCTGCCATCGACGGATTGAGTATTGGCTACGTCGCCAAAGAATCCATCCCCCGCAGCAGCCCCGAAGAACCCAAGCGCCGCTTGAAACGGATTGACCTGTTTGAAATATCTCTGGTCACGATGCCTGCAAACGGTAAAGCGCGGGTAACTGGGGTGAAAAGCGACATCGAGCAGTTAATGACACTGGCCGACGCCGAAACCTTCCTGCGTGATGCTTGCGGGTTTTCGAGATCTGAGGCGACGCATTTTGTATCACACATCAAAAACCTTGGTAACCAGAGGGATTCTGGGGAGCTAGGCGAATTGGTAAAACTCGCATCACAAATCGCTACACAAACCGAATCCCTTAAGTTGTACACCGTTAACCAAAAATCCCGATAGGAGATGTAACCATGGAAGCAATCATCGAACTGAAAAACGTACTGCAGAAGCAAGGCGAAGCCTGGGAGCAGTTCAAAAAAGTAAACGACGAAGTGCTGCTGAAAAAAGCCGATGGTAAAGCTGTCGGCGACCTGGAAGCAAAGCTGGCCAATATCAGTGCCGACATGGACAAGCTGCAGGAAGTGAAAACGCAGTTTGACGAACTGATGCTGAAAATGAGTCGCCCCGGATTTTCAGGCAGCGATAACAAAGACCTGTCCGAAGAAACCAAGAATTTCAACCTTTACCGCCGTGCTGCATCCAAAAACGGCAACCCAGTTTCAGACATCGACGAAAACGCCTACGCCGCCTACAAAAACGCCTTCTGGAATCTGATGCGCAAAGGCAATCCAGACATGCTGAGCAGCGATGAACGCAAAGCCATGTCAGCCGGCACCGATTCCGAAGGGGGTTATCTGCTGCCTGCCCCGTCTGTCGGCCGCATCGTCAAAAAGATTCACGAAATCTCGCCGATTCGCCAAATCGCCAACGTCATGTCCATCTCCAGCAATGTCCTGGAAGGCCCATATGATAACGACGAAGGGTCATGTGGCTGGGTAGCGGAAACTGGCACACGCAGCGACAGCGCCACACCGCAGGTCGGGCAATGGCGCATCGAAGCGCACGAGATGTACGCAATGCCCAAGGTGTCGCAAACCCTGTTGGATGATGCAGCGGTCAACATCGAAGCCTGGTTGGGTGACAAAGTTGCCAATAAAATTGCCAAGACCGAAGCCGCTGCATTCATTACCGGCACCGGCGTTGGTCAGCCACGCGGTTTTGCATCCTACACCACAGCAGCCACCGGTGATGCGTCCCGCACCTGGGGCCAGATTGAGCATGTGGTGACCGGTGCAAACGGCGCATTCCATACCACACAGGCGGATCCACTGTTCGAACTCATCGGCGCATTCAAAACCGCCTACCTGGCCAACGCCAACTGGGTTACCCGGCGTGAAGTCATCACGGCCATCCGCAAATTCAAAACCACAACCACCCTGGAATACATCTGGCAACCGGGCCTGCAAGTTGGTCAGGCTGACAAGTTGTTGGGCTATCCGATTGTGATTGCGCAAGACATACCTGCAATCGCAACCGGTTCGCTGTCCATGTGGTTCGGTGATTTCCGCGAAGCGTATCAAATCGTGGACCGTATTGGTCTGCGCACGCTGCGGGATCCGTATACAGCCAAACCGCATGTGGTGTTCTACACCACTGCGCGAGTTGGCGGCGGCGTCCTGAATTTCGAAGCAATCAAAGCAGTGAAATTCTCCAGCTAACCCGTACCGCATTCCTGGTATATGCCGCCGCTGTTTGGGCGGCTTTTTAATTACAGAAAGGGTTTCACATGCACGCCAACAACGATTTGCACAACAGCATCAAACAGGTGGTCAGCATACTGCCCACCACACTGGGGGCTACCGGCGTCATTTCCGGCGCCATCCACGACCGCCAGGGTTACGGTGGCGTTGAGTTCCTGCCTATGTACGGCGCTGTAACCACAACCGGTACTGTGGTCACCGTCATCGTAAAAGCGGGTGACACCACTGGCGCACTAACCAGTGTTGCCGACTCCGAGCTGATTGGCACCGAAGCACTGGCCAGTCTGCTGGCTGGCGCACGGGTTGCCGGTACCGGCAAAGAAGTCGCCAAACGGATTGGCTACATCGGCCCACAACGCTACGTGCAAATAAGCTTGAACGGCACCGGTACCACCAGCGCCGGGATTGTGGCCGCAACCGCAATTCTGTTTAACCCAAGCATTGTTCCAGTCGCTAACCCCTGATGTTCGCATCTGAGGCGCTGGATCGGTTTATCCAATTGCCGATTAAGTCGGTAATCGACATCGGCGCGGGGGACAACGATCACGCAGACATCATGCGTGAGGCCGGTATGCAGGTGACCACCGTGTCCCTGCGTCCACCTGCAGACGTAATCGCCGATTTCATGGATACCGCTCTGGCGCCATCGGATGCCATTTGGGCGAGTCATGTACTGGAGCATATGCCCAACGTGGGCGCATTCCTGACCAAATGTTTTGACAGCCTGCGCCCCAACGGCGTGTTGGCCATCACCGTACCACCCGCAAAACACAACATAGTCGGTGGGCATGTGTCGTTGTGGAATGAAGGTCTGCTTTTGTATCGGCTGATTCTGGCCGGGTTCGATTGCAAGCAGGCCCGTGTCGGCGTCTACGGCTACAACATCAGCGTCATCGTGCACAAAGTGCCAGCGGCATTGCCTGTGCTGGCCATGGATTGTGGCGACATCGAGCGCCTGGCTGCGTTTTTCCCGGTGCCGTTCGCTCAGGGTTCTGACGGACGTATCGGCTGCATTAACTGGTAACTATCTCAATCACGGAGCGCATTACATGAGCAAGAGCATCGCAATTCTGGGTTTAGGTCCATCCGTGGATCAATACCTACAGCTGACCAAACGGCATGGCGGCAGACATGCGTTTTTTCATGAGGTATGGGCCATCAACGCCCTGGGCGACGTGTTCGCCAGTGACATGGTTTTTCACATGGATGATGTCCGCATTCAGCAACTCCGGGCAGACGCCAATCCAAACAGCAACATTGCCGTCATGCTGGGCTGGCTGAAAACCTACACCGGCCGTGTCATGACCAGCCGGGCACACCCCGAATATCCAGGACAGATTGAATTCCCGCTGGAAGCCGTGTTGAACCGATTCCCACAAGCCTATTTCAATTCGACTGCTGCCTATGCCGTCGCCTATGCGATTTTTGTAGGCGCCACAAAAATTACCTGCTTCGGCATGGATTTTACTTACCCATCCGCCCACGACAGCGAAAAGGGCCGCGCCTGTGTCGAATACTGGCTGGGCATGGCCGCAGCACTCGGCATTGAAATCAGCGTGCCACACAGCACCACACTGCTTGACGCCATCATGCCCCAGGCAGAGCGGTTTTATGGATACGACTGCGTAGAGCTGGGTATCACAGCGGATGCCGACAAACGCATCTCAGTGACGTTCACCGAACGCGAAACCCTGCCAACAGCGGCAGAGATTGAAGCCGCCTATGACCACAGCAAACACCCGAATGCATTGGTAACCACCTGACGCATCAACCCGCCGTTCCCGGCATTTTTAGGAGATTTAATCATGGCCGCAGCAGCTACAGCCGCAGTAAAGTTTAAAATCAACAGCACACTGTCAAACACGATTGGCTTGGGTACCACATCCAGCCTGGCAGAATTCCTGTATACCGCATCCTTGGCGAGCGGTACGGGTGCCGACCAAATCAACAAAGTTTGGACATCCGATGATCGCAGTATTGCCGCCAGCAGCTCAGAAACGCACGATGTTGCAGGCGGCTTGACCGATGCACTCGGCGCGACAGTCACCATGACGAAAGTTAAAGGCATCGCCATAAAAGCCGCATCAACCAACACAAATAATGTGGTCGTTGGCGGTGCCACCAGCAACGGCTTAGTCAACTGGGTAGGTGATGCAACCGATGTGATAAACATTCGCCCCGGCGGTTGCCTAGTGTTGATTGCCCCGGACTCGACCGGCTACGCAGTCACGGCAGGAACTGGCGATTTGCTGAAAATCAGCAACAGCTCCAGCGGTACCCCCGTGGTGTACGACATTGCATTGTTGGGTGTTGGCTAATGTCCCTGTTGGTGACCGCACCGGCTGAAGAGCCGGTGCTGCTGAGTGAGGCCAAGGCCCATTTGCGCGTGGATGGCGGCGACGAAGACACGTTGATCACGTCTTTAATTGTTGCCGCTCGCGTGCAAGCTGAAACGCTGACCGGCCGGGCGCTGATTACACAGACTTGGGACTGGTATGCAGACAGTTTTCCAGACTGCACCATCGTTTTGCCCTTGCCCATGCTGCAGTCGGTCACCCACATCAAATACAACGACAGCGCCGGAGACCTGCAAACCCTCAGCACCGCACTGTATCAGGTGGATGCCACCAGCCCTTGTGGCCGCGTCATGCCCGCCTTCGGGCAAACCTGGCCGGTAACACGGGAGCAATTCAACGCCGTGAACATTCGGTTTGTCGCGGGTTATGGTGCAGCCAGTGCAGTACCACAAACCATCAAACAATGGATGCTGCTGAAAATCGCTGAACTGTTCGAGCAGCGCGAAGCCAGTCAGGAAAGGCCCGCGGTAGGCTTGAGTTTTGTGGATCGGCTGCTGGACCCCTACAAGGTCTACGCATGATCGGCAAAATGCGCCATCGCATCCAGTTGCAGCAGCAAACCGAGCAGCGGGACGCCATTGGCGGCGCTGTGCTGGAGTGGATTACTTACGGTTCCTGCTGGGCGGCCATCGAGCCACTGTCAGGCCGTGAAATGCTGGCAGCACAGCACGAAAACAGCACCATCACCACCCGCATCCGCATTCGGTATCGGGATGATGTGTGGGCGCAACATCGGGTGAAATTTGGTAGCACGGTCTACAACATCCAGACCGTCATCGACCGGGATACCCGGCGCCAAAGTTTGGAACTGATGTGTGATACAGGAGCAAACGATGGCTGAAATATTGACCGTGACCGGGCTGCGTGAACTGGAAGAAGCCCTGAAGCGTTTGCCAGAAGCCGTAGCAAAAAAAGTATTACGCAAATCCGTTCGAGCTGGCGCCAAACTGGTTGTTGATGAAGCCCGCGCCAATGTGCCCGTAGACACGGGCCTGACTCGGCGAGCCATTGCCGCCCGTGGTGGACGTTCTCGGTATGCCAACAGTGTGATCAATGTCGGCGTGTTATCCAGTGGTGCCAAAGCCCGGCGCTACATCAAAATCAAGGGCGTGAAAGTCGATGTGCCGTATTACTGGAAATATCTGGAGTTCGGCACCAAAAACGCACCGGCCCAACCGTTCCTGCGGCCAGCATTTGAGGCCCAGAAAACCGCAGCGGTCGAAGCTATCAAACAGGCACTGGCTGAAAACCTTGAAATTGAAGCTGCAAGGCTGGGGCAAATATGATGAACAGTGGTTTTCCTATTTTATATCAAACCATGAACTGCTTGCGTGCCTGCCGGTTCCTGAAACACCAACGCTATGAATTTTTGCTATCTTTAATTGTTCGTGGTTCTGATTAATCCAGTTTTGGATTACCTTGGCTGTATTTCCAGATGAAAGCGTGTACTGTGAATAAAAGTCATGATAAGCCAATAGTTTATTGTTGGTTATTTTTACTTTAATGAAATTTAAATGCGAGTCATCTTCTTGAATTGTTTTCTCGTAACTAGCAATAAGCCTTGTTCGAATAATTGGTGCCAGTTTAGCGTTATTATCATCTTTGATTTTTTGGTTCTTTTTTTCTAGTAGGGTTGCTCCTTTTTTTGCTAATTCTAATATGTCCTTGTCGCGAGTAATTACATATATGCCGTAAACAGCATGTGCTTCTTCAAATTTTCCGGCGTTTATAAATGCTTTGGATTTTTTTAAAATTTCAGGCTTGTTCTTTGCAAGTTGCTCTGTTCTTTCTTTTCTTAACTTTTCAAGATCGATGGCGGCATATGAGAAGCAAGAAAGTGTTATCAGTAACAAAGCAAGCAAAACACGTTTCATGGTTATCGTCCGCAGTCTTATGGGGAATCAATCCTACAATGTCCATACCAAAGTTTGCAACTATTTCTGGCAGTTTGCATCCGCAAGTGAACTTGCGTGTGCTTGCATCGCCTGCACGATATGCTTGGTTTGCGTCCTTCTTGGTTCCGGTGTACTCTTACCTTATTGCGTGTTACGCAAACGGGTTTAGCAGCCCGGAGGTACGGCGGACGACCGCCATCAGCGCGGTATTTTTTCGTCCGTTGTCTGGCAATGCTCTTATGGGTGTGGCTGGGTGGGGAGCGCTTGCGCTCGCCGGTTCCGTACTCCGGTCTGCTAACCCGTCCAGTTCCACCCACCCTCGTTTAGCAGCGGGGAGGTGGATAAATCCATCTTGTACGGAGTCATTGCCATGAACACACCAAGCCTTTTCACGCCCGAACTCGCGGTAATCGGAAATCGAGTTACCACTACCAGCACCTACGTTGCCAAAGTATTTAGCAAGCGTCACGACAATGTGATGCGCGACATAAAAGCCTTGTGTGTGGCGGATAGTCGATGCCTCCTCAATTTTGAGGAAGCATCCTATCGCGTCAGTCAGCCCAACGGCGGCTTCGAGGAATACCCAGAATTTACCATGAACCGCGACGGCTTCATGCTGTTGGCTATGGGCTTTACCGGCAAAAAAGCACTGGAATTTAAACTGGCGTTTGTGGCCGCGTTCAACGCGATGGAAGCCGAATTATTGAAGGCGAACCCGAAGCAAAAGACCGGCGTTCCGGTTTTCCATGTCACAGCCGCTGAACTGGCAAAGTTGGTAGACGCCGAAGTATGCAAGCGCCTGCAAAAAAGCAAGCCAGCGCTGCCATCCTTCCAGGATGTCTGGGGCGATGATTTACATTTTGGCGTCTACACCTATAAACACGCCAAATCCGATTTGGGCCATCTGGCACACACGCTGCAGGTCCTGCATGGCGACGAAGCTACACCCGCCATTAAGCGGCTGAACATCACATCGAAAATGCTGGTACGCATGTGGACCATGATTGATGAAGCCTATCGAAACACGCAACGGGCCGCCAGCGTACTGAGTCCTGAATGTGCTGCCTTGTCCGCAATGGATATGACCCACTGACCATGACCATTGAAATCAGCCTATTCGACGTCCTATCCGGGGATGCCGCCATTGCCGCACTGGTGGGCACCCGGATATTTCCCGGCTTGATGCCTGCTGCTACCACCATGCCAGCAATTGTCTGGCAGCGGATAGCCGGACACGATGAATCGGCCCTGTCCGGTCACTCCGGATTGGAAAACGCTCGGGTGCAAGTGTCCGTCTGGGCAAAAACCCGGCTGGCCGCTCGCACCCTGGCCGGCCTGACCAAGCTGGCGCTGGTGAATGACGCAACCCTACGCGCCACGGTATTGATGGACATGGACGATTACGACCCAGACAGCAAGGATTACCGCGTCACCGTAGATTTCAGTATTTGGATGTAGCAAACCGAACCCGCCCAGTGCGGGTTTTTTTACGACCGTTTCACCAATACCCGCCCAGTGCGGGTTTTTTTATGGAGAGTTGATATGTCTGCACTACGCGCACAAGGGGTACTGGTTAAACGTGGCAATGGCGCCAGCCCCGAGGTGTTCACCTCAATTGGCGAGGTCGTTGGGTTTAATGGCCCATCCGGCACCGCCAGCATTATTGATGTGACTAACCTGTCCAGCACCGCCAAGGAAAAAATCCTTGGGCTGAAGGATGAGGGCCAAGTCACCCTGGATTTAAATCTGGACCCAGACGATACCCAGCAAGCAGGTCTACGCTCAGACCGTGATGCTGGCACCGAACGGAATTTCCAAATTGTTCTGACCGACACCGGCACAACAACCCTGTCATTCGCAGCATTTGTTATGGGTTTCAGCGTTCAAGGTGCGGTAGATCAAAAAATTGCGGCCAGTGTCACCCTGGAAGTAACAGGGGCTGTCACCTGGTCTTAAAAGTTGCTCCACTGATGGTAGCCGACACCGGCGCCGCCTTGCGGCCAAACGGCTTGTTGTTCTGCGATGCCTACTGCCCCGGTTCTAATCGCAGCCCCCTTTTTTAACTCTGGAGCAAACCATGCCCTTACTCACCAAAGAACAGATTTTAGCCGCATCCGACATCAAGACAAAAACCGTCAAAGTCCCTGAATGGGGCGGTGAAGTCAGTATCAAAACCATGTCCGGAGCTGAACGAGACGGATTCGAAGCTGCCATGTTCGGCGAAGGTGGCAAACGCAAGGCCACCAATTTCCGGGCGTCATTGGTTGCCCGCTGCCTGGTGGATGAATCCGGTGCGCTGATGTTCAGCGAAAAAGACGTTGCAGCATTGGGCGAAAAATCCGCCAAAGCCCTGGACCGCGTGTTTTCGGTGGCTCAGAAGCTGAACGGCATCTCGGCTGAGGATGTGGCCGAAATGGAAAAAAACTCCGACGCCGCCCCGAGCGGCGATTCTACGTCCGACTAGCCCTGCATCTCGGTCTATCACCCGGTCAGTTGCTGGCCAGCTGGACATCCAGCGACTTGGCCGAGGTGATGGCGTTTGAGGCCATCGAACCCTTTGGCGAAAAACGTCAGGATATGCGCAATGCCCAACTGTGCTCTCTGTTGGCCAACATAAACCGCGGAAAAAACACACGGGCGTGGACGATTAAAGACTTTTTGATGTTTGAAGATCCGGTCGATAAGTCCGTGGCCCTCTCCGAACAAATCAAAGAAGCATTCCGCAAGATTGATGCAAAACAAAGCAGCAAAACCGGCAAGTAACGAGGAAAACAGATATGGCAACACTTGGAAGCCTGATTGTCACGCTGGCAGCTAATTCGGCAGCATTCAATCATAGCATGGGGAGCGCTCAGCAATCCCTGTCCAATTTTGCCGAATCAGCCGCCGTTGCCGCAAAAGTTGCCGCCGGATTTGCTGCTGCCACGGGTGGCGCCATGGCCATCATGACCAAGCAAGCCATTGACGCCGCCGACGAAATCGACAACCTGAGTCAGCGGCTGGGTATCGCGCACGAAGAACTCAGTAAATGGAAGCACGTTGCCGAACAAAACGATCTCACTATGGACGCCTTTACCAAGGGCGTGGCTTCACTCGGTAAAAACATGGTGGCTGCATCTGCAGGCAGCAAAGATGCGGCGCAGGTGTTTCATACGCTGGGCGTCAGAATCAAAAACACCGACGGTTCCATGCGGAAAACCACCGATGTCCTGGAAGACATGGCCGACAAATTCAACGATATGGAAGGCGGTGCGCGTAAAACCGCGTTTTCCATGTCCGTCCTGGCAAAAGCTGGACTGGATTTCATTCCCGCACTGAACCAAGGCAAAGAAGGCATAAAAGCCCTGCTGGATGAAGCCAAGCTGTTTGGCCTCGAAGTCAGCGGCCGGTCCAGTGTTGCTGCTGCAGACTTCAACGATAACCTCGCCAAAATGGGCGCCATCACCAAAGGTGCGGCCAATCAATTCGCCGAAGCAATGTCCCCAGTGCTGCGCGATATAACAGGGGAATGGGTCAGTGCAGCAACCGTCTGGCTGAAAGCCAACGGCGGTATGGCCGAAGTAATGCGCAACACCGCAGAAACTATTGCCAGCAGCATGCGGAAGATCGTCAATGTGTTCGAGCCAGCCGTCAAAATAGCCGCCGCCTATTATGGGATTTTCGTAGTGGCACCCGCAGTCATCGGCGCCGCAGCCCTGGCTATGGAATGGCTGGCCGCATCGGTCGTAAAAGCCACGTTTGCCTATGCCAGCGGCACAACGGCCTTCGGGCTGCTGAACACTGCCATGTGGGGAACAACGCTTTCGGCCACCGCCGCCAGCGGTGCAATGGGCAAACTCGCCATAGCGGGTGGTGTTGTGTTTGCCGCGTTTGCCGGTTGGGAAATCGGTAAATACCTGCGAGATAATTTTGTTGAGGCCCGCGTGTATGGCATCGACTTTATTGGCGCCATGCTGGTGGGCTGGGAAACCCTGAAATCAGGCGCTGAAATAGTGATCGCCACTATCGAAAGCCACTGGGAAACCAGTATCAACGCCATGAAAGCCACCTATGGGGCGCTTTTGTTGGTGGCTGCAAAAGGCGCAGAACTAACAGGCAACGGTGATGCTGCCCTAAAAATGCAGGACTACGCCGATAGCCTGCTGAAAGCCGGCAACAATCAAAAATCCTTGGTCGAAAAATACAAAGAAATTGCATCCGCCCACCAGGCGAGCGTGAAGCACATCAAAAAAGAAATCGAGGAAATGCGCAACCTTGAATATGCCGCCGAAAAATCCACTAAGTCCGTGGATGCCGCTGCAAAAAAGAAAATGGCACCGCCTGCAATTGGTAACGCTGGAGCCATCGACGAATACACAAAGAAAATCACGGACCTGAACAAAGAACTATCCAGAACCCAGGCTGAAATTGACGCCATCCTGACTGGTCAGAATTTCGGAGCCAAACGCGCAGAAATCGAAGCCCTGATTGTGGCCGACGAAAAATACCTAGCAATGAGCAGGAAGCAAATCGATACCCTGCGGGAACGCGCCAGCGCCGTTGATTACGTCATCAAAACAGCCAAAGAATTGCAAGCCGCTCAGAAAATGGGTGAAGACGCCACCAAGCGCGAAATTGAAACCGGTCTGATTCTGAATGGTGTCACACAAGCCGCCATTGAGTACGAAACCATCCTGATTCAAATCCGCAACGGGCAATACAATCAAGAGTCCGCCAAGTTCGTGCAAACCAAAGCACTGGCCGCAGCCCAGGCCAACGCCAACAAAGAGCTGGCCAACATGACCAGCGCCAGCCTGAAATCGGTTGCCGCTCTGAAAGCCGAAGCCGAGGCCATAGAAAAGTTTGGCGAAGCCGCCAAGCCAGGTGCTGCCACCCTGGCCGCACTCTCTGCCGCCAGTCTCCAGTTCACCAGTGACGGCGAAAAGCTGGCCAACAGCATGACCATCACCGGCGCTATCGTGGCCGGGGCGTTGCTCGATATGCAAAACGGCTACAACAGCACCCTGCAAGCCGCCGCCAGACTCAAAAACGAAAACGCTGATCTGACCGAATCCATTGCCATGGAATCCCGCCGCGCCTTCATGTCCGCGAGCGAGTTTGCCGAAGCCAGCATCCAGTTGGAGCAGAACAAACAAATCCGAATGCTCGAAGCCGAACGCGCCCGCCACCGCAACAGCATGGAAATGGCGCTGGAACGATTGCGCATGGAAGCCAAGAACGCCGCTGCTGGTGTCGATGATGTCGAGGGCATGGCACGGCTATCCAGCATCACCAGCCAGCAAGCCGACATCAACGCAGCCATGACCAAAATGGAATCCGGCTACCGCGCAGAAATCGAACAAATCAACAAAAAGTCCAACGGTCTGATGGCACTGGAAACCGTCAAAACCCAGTCCGCCGCCTACCAAAAAGCCATGGACTTTTTTGGTAAAACGTTTGACAACGGCATGCAGGCTGCGCTGTCCGGCAACAAGGCAGACTGGAAAAACTACGTCGATGATTTGAAAAACACCTTCAAGAATGGCCTGATTGACGCAATCATTGCCATGACCAAGCAACAGTTCATGATTTCTGTTGGCCTGCAAACCTCGGGTTCATCCACCGGCAACATCATCGCCGACACCATTATGGGTAACAAAGGTGGACTAGGTGGCGGCAATGGTCTCAGCAGCCTGTTCAGCGGACTCGATGCCGGCGGCGGATTTTTCAGCAGCAACAGCAGCTCCGCGCTGATTTCCGGAATGATGGGCGGCAGCACAGGCGCCGGGTATCTGGCTGCAGCCGATGCGGCAGCAGGACTTATCCCGGCAACAACTGCATCCGCCGGTGCGGGTGGCTTGCTGGCCAGTGTGAGTGCCGTCATGCCCTGGGTGGCCGCCGCCGTGGCTGTGTTTTCCATGCTCGACGAAAAAGACCCACCCCGGAATCAGAAAATGCGCTCCGGCTACGGTGAAGACATCAACTACGAAGCCTGGGACAAGTCATTCAACGGCGGTTCAGTCTCGATGAATACCCGGTTCGGCAAATTCGGTCTGGCTGACGATGGCACCGAAAACCCCATGGAAGAAGGTTCCGCCGGCGACGGATTCGGTACCGCCGCCTTCAAACAGTTTTTCGCGTATTTCAAAACGCTGGACGATGCCATTGCAGCCAGTGCCTCACTGACCGTCGAGCAAACCAGCGCCATCAGCAACGCACTCGCAGGCATGGAAGGTGTTCAAGCGGATCCCGCCACCTGGTCTGAGTTCACCCTGGCCACTGCCAAGCAGCGGTACAGCACCGTGTTCGCCACCATCTCCGATGGCTGGGGTTCATTCATATCCGATTTTGCTGGCAGCGCCGAAGAATTCCCGGTCTACCTGAATCAGGTACTCCGGGCGCTCGATTCCATCCGCAATCCCGCCAAACTGACCGGCATCGGATTGAACGCCGACGAAATCGGCATGGACCTGTCCGGATTGACCGCCATCAAGGTTGAGGGTGAAACACTGGTGGACACATTTGGACGTGTCGCCGATGTGTTCGGTGTTACCACCGGCTTTGCGCAACTGATGGGCGACACGTTCGCCAACTCGATTCAAAACCTCGGGCTGGTCAGCCTGGCCGCACGCCAACAGTTTGTCGATTTTGCCGGCGGGCTGGAAGCACTGACGAACCAGACCGCGTTCTACCTGCAGAATTTTTTCACGGAAGGCCAGCGGGCGGCGTTTGCCATGGACCTGCTGACCCCGCAATTTGCTCTGCTGGGCTACGACACCGTACCAAAAACCCGGGCCGAATTTGTAACCCTGATGAATGCCCTCGATTTGACCACCGAAGCTGGCCGCAAAACCGCCGCCGAACTGCTGAAACTCGCCCCAGCAGTAGCCCAAGTGACCGACACCAGTACCATTGACGGCGGCACACCCAGTTACACCCCAGTGAAATGGGAAGCCCCAACAGCGATAAATACCATTGACCCCGCCATTAAAGAAGCTGAAGACAATGCCAAAGCCCTGGCCGACCTGATGGCTGGCATTGATGAAACACTGGCCACCCTGGGACTTAGCGACCATCAAAAGGCGCTGTACGATTTGCGCAAGAACTATGAAGCCGCCATGGCCAGCGCCATTGAGTACGGCGCCACCATGGAACAGCAGGCCCGGATCACCAGCCTGTATACCCGCCAAGTCGCCGAAGAAAACGCCCGACTGGCCGCCGAAGAAGCCGCCGCCGCGATTGAAGCCAAACGCGCTGTTGTGGATGCCAGCATTGCCGCTATCCAATCCATGATGGACATGGCCAGCCAAATACAGGATTTTGCCCGTACCGTAGACCGCGACATCCTGTCGCTGCAGATGAAAAACCCCACGTTCAACAGCGTCGATTATTACGCCGGCGAAGTGGCCCGACTGAAAGCCGCAGGAGCTGCCACCCTGACGCGGGATCAAAACGACCCCGAAACCATCCAGGAGCAAATGCGCCTGGGTGAAGAATTGCGCCAGGCGATACTGTCCCGCTACGAAGCGGAAATGTCCGCCATCCAAAAAACCACGGAAGCGGTAAAGCTGACGCTTCAATTCGCTGTCGATTTGCGCGGCTACGTGGACAAATTGCGGCTGGGCGAACTCTCCACCCTGGGGCCACAAGCCAAGCTCGCCGAAGCTGAGCGCCAATATAACGCCATGCTCGCCCGCGCCCAGTCCGGCGACAACACGGCACGTAGCCAACTATCCGGCAGCGCCGACGCCTACCTGCAAGCAGCATCCGCCTATTTCGCCAGCTCCACCGGCTACGCCCAGATTTTCAATTCAGTAACGGGATCGCTGGAAGCCCTGGCCATGCCCGAGCTGACCACCGAGCAGCTCCTGACCCAAATCGCTGAGCAGGAAAGCAGCTACAACAGCGCAGCCCTGGCACTCGCCGAACGCGCCCAGGCTGAGCTGACCGCACTGCGCGAAGCCGCCAATTACCGCCTGGGCCAGGTGAACGACACCATCGGAAACCTGGGCAGCGCACTGGCGCTGTATCTAGGGCAAGACAGCGCACTGGTGCAAGCACTCGGCCCACTACCCCAGGCCGTTGCTGACCTCATTGGCTACCTGAATCGACCAGCCGAAGGCACCGGCAACATGGCATTCAGCGGCGAACAGATCCGCCAGTTCGCCAGCGGAAAAAGTCTGCAGGAAGTCATTGGCGCCGCCAACCAATATGGAGTCAGCGCCCGGCAGCTGGCGGCTGCGTTTGGTATCACCCCGGAACAAGTATTGTCAGTGACCGGTGCGGCTGGTTTGCGCCTGAACAGTTACGCAACCGGTGTTGGATACGTACCGCGCGACATGCTGGCCAACATCCACCAGGGCGAGCGCATTGTCCCCGCAGCCGAAAACACCCGCCAAGGTGCTGAATCCGAAAAAACCCAGACCGACATCCTGCGCGAACTGCAAGCCCTGGTATCCCTTACCCAAGTGCAGGCGCGTGAAATACAGCGCATGGGATCAGAAATCAGCGAGCTCCGAAGCAAAGCCCGGCTGGAGGCCAGTGCCTGATGCAGTACCTCGCAGAGGTTACCGTGTACGACCCGGCCATTCATGCCGAGCGCACCCTGTATTTCAGCAGCAAAGGGTTTACCACCGGACCCTACGAATCCCCTGCCAACACGTTTTTTGATGGGCGCATCCAGCAGCCTGCCAACATGCGCCGCGACCTATTCGCCCGTGGCACCACCGGTGGCCGCTCACAAATCGGCTACGGTGAATGCGTCCTGACCAATGCCGATGGTGGCCTCGATGCGCTGATTGATTATGGATTCGATGGCCGCCAGTTTGTACTGCGCTTGGGCGAAGGGGATTATCCGGATGGATTCGAAACTGTTCTGACAGGCACCATCGAGCAACCGGCATTCGAGTTTAACCGGGTCGTCCTCAGAGTACGTGACCGACAGCAAGAGCTGAATATCCCGATTCAGGCCAACAAATACGCCGGTGACAATGCGCTACCCGCTGGCCTTGAAGGGGTGGCCGATATTGCTGGCCAGCCCAAGCCGCTTGTGTACGGCACCGTGTTCAACGTGCCAGCCGTGCTGGTAAACACCGCCCGAGTCATTTACCAGGTCAACGATGGGCCCGTCAGCGACATAACCGCCGTCTATGACCGGGGCGTGTTGCTGACCCAAGAAGCCGACTACGCCAACCAAGCTGCCATGGAAGCCAGTGCGCCCTCTGCAGGTTGCTATCGAGTCTGGCCAGCCGGTGGCTATTTCCGGCTCGAGTCAGACCCAAAAGGCGAAGTCACGTGTGACGTACAAGAGGGCGCAACCGATGCGGCCTGCACCGTGGCCCAAATCGTGAAAGACATCATTTCCGGTCCAGGCGACATTGATTTCAGCGACCAGGTGCAACTCGATTATTTGGCACTGGATGCAGCGAATTCGGCAGTTGTAGGCATCTACATCGCCACCGAAACCGCGATAGCGGATGTGCTGGACGAGCTCTGCGAATCTGTTGGTGCTTGGTGGGGATTCGACCGCTTAGGCAAATTCCGGATTGTTCGGCTTGAAGAACCCGAAGGGATACCGGTAGCCACGTTTACCCGAGATGACATCCTGCGGATTGAGCGCATTGCCACTGCAGATACGGATCGCGGTGTACCGGCCAACCAGGTCATTCTCGGTTACCAAAAAAACTACACCACCCAAGACGGCGCCGAAATCGCCGGCAGTGCGGCCACCCTCACCCACCGCCAGTTCATCAGCCAGGAATACCGCACCGTCACGACAACACCCGACAGCACCGTGCTGCAAAAGCACCTGCTGTCGCCCGTTATTCGGGTCGATACCCTGCTGACCAGCGAAGCGGATGCGGTTGCTGAAGCGGATCGGCTGCAGGAAATGAAAGTGGTTCGGCGTGACCGCCTGAATGTGCGGGTCGATCTCGACCCACCCACCGTGGCCGCGGTTGACATGGGTGTTGTAGTCAGCATTGAAATGGACCGATTCGGTTACGACAACGGCAAACAGTTCCGCGTCATCGGCATGGAGCCAGATGCCGCTAAATCGGTTCTCGACCTAACGCTGTGGGGATGATATGGGCAACATGATTCTGGCATTCACTAATTTTGCGGATGCAAACACCGTCTATACGCCCACGCTCGGCAGCGGAAGTTGGAGTACCGCGCTCCCATTGACCAATCTGCAGGATGTGCGACTGGCCAAGGTGGCCCGGTCTAGTGACGTGCAATTGGCGTCAACCAAGTTCGAAATTGATTTAAAAACTGCCCGGCAGTTGCGCCTGTTTTCCATTCCAAAACACACGCTCTCGACTGCCGCACTGTTCCGCATCCGCATCAGTAACACTGCAGGCGATTTCACCACGCCAGTTTATGACACCGGCTGGATTGCCGTTTGGCCCGTGGTGTATCCCTGGCAGTCGCTGGAGTGGACACACCCATCATTCTGGACTGGGCGCCTGGCACCCGAAGACGCAGCAGGCTACAACATTGGCCTGTTGCATGTTGCCGCTACCGAACAGCGCGGCCGCTATGTGTTGTTTGAGATCGACGACACCACCAACACCGATGGATACATTGATTTGTCCAGGCTGTTCCTGGCTACTGGCTACCAACCAACAAAAAACGCCGCGTTTGGGTTTCAGATCAGCATCGAAACCGAAACCCAGCGCGAACGCTCACTGGGTGGCGTCGATTATTTCGACCGCCGCGAACCGCGCCGCATTGCCCGTATGTCGATCAACAACAACACCGTCGATGAAGTGATGGTGAACCTGTTCGAGATGCACCGCCGCTCCGGCATTGATGGCCAGATTATGTTTGTGTTCGACCCTGACGACACCGTGCAAATGCACCGTCGCTCGTTCCTGGCAAACCAACGATCCATAAACCCGATTGATTACCCCTACGCCGGCCGCGCTAACGCAACCATCGAACTTCAGGAGGTTTTATAAATGCCGACACTCAACGGTAATTCCTACACAAACGCTCAGTTTGCTGTAGCGGGTGCCCATGTCGATTTGTTTCCGTCGCCCATATTTGACGATCTGTTATCCGAGCTCGACGCCCGTATTGCCACCGTGGGCGCCAGCCTCGTTGCTACCAGCACCAGTTCGGTGGCCATCGGTACCGGCAGCAAATCCCTGACCGTGCAAACCAGCAAGGGGTTTTCTGCTGGCATGTACGTCATCGCATATGAAACCGCGACACCAGCCAATTACATGATAGGTGTCGTCACCAGTTACACCTCCGGCACCGGCGTTCTGGTGTTCACTGTGGCCAGTGGCGACACCGGCGGATCCGGCACCATTGCGGCATGGACCGTAGTGGTAACCGGCAAAACCGGTGCTACCGGGACGTTTACCGGCGGTTCACTCTCCAGCGCCATCAACGAAGCCAAAGGCGCAGACATTGCCAGCGCGACTACCACCGACATCGGCGCGGCTACTGGCAATTATCTGGACATTACGGGCACCACCACAATCACCGGGCTGGGCACGATTCAGGCGGGCACAGAGCGCACCGTACGGTTTACCGGTGCGTTGACACTGACCCACAACGCAACGTCCCTGATTTTGCCTGGCGCAGCAAACATCACAACGGTGGCTGGTGACGTGGCCACATTCCGCAGCCTTGGCAGTGGCAACTGGCGGTGCGTGGCTTACACCCGCACCGATGGCACTGGGCTTGCATCCATCAATCAAGGCAAGCATGCGATCTGGCTGCCAGCAGGGGGGTGGATCTCGCGCACAACAAATGGGCCGTCGTATGGCACCACAGAAACCACGACCAACAAAGTGATGGCGTCCACCCTGGATTTTGATGCCAGCACCGCCGAATACGCCCAATGCCCGGTGCAGATGCCACCAAGCTGGGACCACGGCACGCTGACAGCAATCCCGGTTTGGAAACACGCCAGCACGACAACTAATTTTGGGGTGGTGTGGAAAATACAGGGGCTGGCGCTCTCAAACGACGACACCATGGAGGCCGCATTCGGGACGGCACAGTCCTCCACTGACACCGGCGGCACCACAGATGATTTTTACCGTGGCCCAGAAACTTCGGCGATTACGCTGGCCGGAACCCCCGCTCAAAACGATATGGTGCTACTGCAATGTAGCCGCGACCCAAGCGATGGTAGCGACACCATGGCGATTGATGCCGGGCTGATTGGCTGGCTAGTGTTTTACACCGCAAATTCTGGGACGGACGCCTGATTATGCTGATGCTCAATCAATTGGCAGGGTTTGGGGGTGGGCGGCGAGGCGACCCGTATTGGGATGACGTGACGGCGCTGTTGCTATTTAGGGGGGCGGATGGCAGCACAACGTTTACCGATGAAAAAGGTGGGACATGGACTGCTTCGGGAGGCGGGACAATATCAACCGCGCAAAGCGTTTTTAACGGCAGCAGCTACCTAAACGGGACTCACCTCACTACCAGTAACGCGACACTGGCAAATGTTGGAACCGGAAATCTAACCATTGATTTTTCATTCCGCGCTACCAGCAGCCTGACCGGTCAGGTGTTGATCGACCTCAATAATGGTAGCGACCAGCCGCAATTATCGGCCACCCTGAATGCAAGCAAACTGTCCCTTGGATTGTATCAAGAGGGCTCATATCAAATATCTGAGGCTGGCTCAACAACACTTAGTGCCGGTACTTGGTACTACGCTCGGCTAGTAAAAATCGGCACGAACTACTACATGTATCTGACCACGACCCGTGGAGGCGCATTTACGCTGGATTCGTCCGGGTCGTATGGCACCACATTCGCCAATCCATCCGTGATGTATTTGGGGTCAAACCGTGTCCCATCTGGTGCATTTGCCGGTCATATCGGGTATCTGCGCGTTACCAAGCGGGCGCGTACCGACAATGCACCATCCGTCCAATTCCCTGCTTACAAAGGACCAGCATGATCATCGCAAAAATCGAAAACGGTGCCGTGGTAGAAACGCGCACCATTCCGGACAACACGCCATTTGCCGTACACAAAGGCTGGCGGCCATTAATTGAGGGCAATCATCCGGTTTTGCCACGGCTCTGCACGTTGAGCGTAGCCGATACTGTTACTCCCTATCAGGTGACGCGCAGTTTTGGCATCACATGGCCAACAATTGCAGATGCGGTTACAGCGCGGATTGCCGAGGTAGATGCCATGGCCGCCAGGCTGCGCATGCGCATCTGCAGTGGGGTCTCGCCGGCGGAAATGGCATCCTGGGCAACTAAAGAGTCCGAGGCGCAAGCGTATGCTGTCAGCACAGACCCGGCCACCGCTCCGCGCTTGGCAGCAGAGGCAGGTGCCCGCGGGGTGGATTTGTCCGTGCTGGCCGCAAAAGTGATGGATAAAGCAAACGCCCTGTGGGCCGCTGAAGCGGCGATTGCTGGCCATGCGGGGGCGCTGACTGACCGATTGCGTGCCCTGGATTCTGTAGCCGCTGTGTGTGCGTTTGATGTCGATGCGGGGTGGCCAGAATGAGCGAACAGCAACTGGTAGCGGTTTGGCTGCAGGGGTTTCGGTCCAATGATGCGCTGTTTCAGCTTGGGCAAAACTGGCGCCTGACCAACGAACTGGAAGTGCTGGCCAAAGATTTGCCAGGCATGAAACACCTGTTGTTTTGCGTCCGCCGCCACGCTGGTTTTGATGGCAGGGGCAATCAGCAACTGTCGCCCGATCAGGTGTTGTCGTTTTGCGAAACCATTGGTATGTACACCATTGGCGCAGTCAACCAGTGGTGCGCAGGTCATGCTGGTCTAAAGCCCGAAGCGCTGCAGGCGTCCATTCTGCAATCCATCAGCCTGCCGAATTACAGCGCCTATCCCCCAATCACCCCGCAACAAATACTGGATGCCATCAACGATCAGTGTGATGTGCGGGAGTTGCTCTACGAATTCGAGGATGTCGACTACCGAATGCCCAGTCTGGGTGACGTGGCAATAATCACGCAAAAATGTCCTGTTCGGTACCGTGATTACAAGCCGGAGAAATTTGATTGTGATGATTTTGCGCGTGGCGTGAAACAGTGGCTCGCCGAGAATGGCTACGGCAGCATCCCGCTTGGCCGCGTGGCTGTAGTCGTCGAATCAAAAACCGGTGAAGCCGTTCTGTCGCACAAGCTCTGCGTGTTTATAACCGCTGGCACAGATGGCAGCCCGATTGTCCGATTTTTTGAGGGGCAGACCGGCCGGATTTTTGCGCCGAGAGAATACGGCGACCGCGGCATTTTAGGGGGCGCCTGGCGCTATGTGATAACTCGTGTGCTGATTTGAGGGGGGGTGGTGGCATGAAACAGATTGTGAATGATTTGCAGTTGGTTTGGAGTGAGCTTGCAGCAGTTAGCGTGGCACTGATTATTGTCGTGGTGCTGTCGTTGCTGGTCTCGGGCTGTGCCATAAACATCACCTGTCCGCAGGATGGCTGTGTATTCGGTGGGGTGAGCGCCACTACAAATACCAGCGCACCGCCGCCAACTCAGAAAGCCGCCCCATGACCGCGCAGGAGATATTCAACATCGCCATCGGCATTATCTGCGCCGGCGGCGGTTGGTGGATGCGCACGGTCTGGGATGCGGTACAGGACCTCAAGTCCGAAGTCGGTCATTTGTCCGTCCAACTCGCTCAGGACTATGTGGCCAAGGAGGATTTCAACCGCCTGGCTGATGCCCTGTTTAAAAAGTTGGACCGCATCGAAGACAAGCTGGACGCAAAAGTAGACAAGCCGTGAAAGGAGCAACCATGAACCGCTACAGCGAATGCCTGCTGTCCTTTGTGATCGACATCGAAGATGGAATCAAAAACAACAAAATCGATTTGGTCTACACCAACAAATCATCAGACCGCGGCGGGAAAACTGTTACAGGCGTTACTGAAAAATCATACCGCCGCTGGAAAAACGATCCGTCAGCAGACGTGCGGAAAATCACTGTTGCCGAAATCGAGTTGATCTATCTGCAGGACTACTGGGTGCCAGCAAAGTGCGATCTCATGCCACAACCGCTAGACCTTCTGCATTTTGATGCCTGCGTCAATCACGGGGTTTCTGGAGGATCAAAACTCCTGCAGCAGGCTCTAGGCGTGGACGATGACGGCAAGATAGGGCAAAAATCGCTTAAGGCACTACAGGCCCAATCTGACCGAGTGCGCGACTTGTGCAATCGCCAGCTTGACGCCCGGTTGGCTCTCTACGAGCAAATCATAAAAGGCGACAAAAGCGGCATGCAGAAAAAAAATGAGCGCGGTTGGAAAGACCGAGTTAAACAACTGCGGATTCTGGTTTAGCCAGAAGCAATCCTTTACAAGTTTGATTGGAGTGAATATGCAAAAAATTATGCAAAACATGCATAACCTGGTCATCGTGCTGCAGCGCGGAAACGAATTGTCCAACCCGGTTACCTGGAAAAACCGGCAAGCCCTGGCCAGTTGCCTGCTGGCGTTGCTGGGTGCTGCCCTGGCGTTCGCGCCCGAACAGTACCAGCAGCTCATAGGGGCGGATGAGCTGAATGCCATCGTTGCCGCAATTGCCGCCGTGGCCGGTTTGGTAAATGGTTACCTGGTACTGGCCACCAGTCGCAAGGTCGGCATTGGCCAGCCGGATCCACCCGTCACTGTGATAAACCCAGTCGATGCCAGCCGAATTGCTGCAGCAGGCATCATTCCAGGCCTGCCCGATGATGGCCCGGTTGCACCACCAATTCCGCCGGCGGATAAAATTAGATGGCAATGATTTATCAGCCCGGCCAAGCGTGGGAAACGCCGCCAGCCATTTTGGCAATCGGCGACTCCTGGTGCTGGTATCCGAAAAACAACCTCCTGCAGGCGCTGATTGAGCACCCCGGATTGGGCGACCCGTACCGCAATATCCAGATGCTGGGCTACAACGGGGCAACCCTGGAAGAGTTCGTGACCGGCCGCTACAACAAGCAATTCCATGCCGAGTTAAAACACCTGCACTACTACAGCGCGATCATTATTTCCGGCGCCGGCAACGATGCTGTGGATTATGGGCTGGCGTTGAGACCAGACTGTACCGGGCGGTCCGCAGCAGATTGCATTGATACCCTGCTGCTGCAAACATTTCGCCACCAAATTACCCGCGCCATGTGTGGACTTATTTCGTCCGTGCTCTGGGCGGCAAAACTCAGGCGGCAGCATCTCGATATTTTTTTGCACGGGTATGATTACCCGGTACCCGATGGCCGAGGGTTTACGCTCGCAGGCCTGTCAGTTGCCGGTCCCTGGCTGCAACCTCGGCTCGATGCCGCCAAAGTCGCACGGTCTGAACAGCGCCAGGTGTGCAGACTGATTATGGATTCCCTAAGCCGCGCCATCCAGGGGCTGGCCGATAACAAAACAGTGCATTACATAGACAGTCGCGGTACGCTGAGCAGCTCTGCCGACTACCAGCAGGATTGGGATAACGAGATGCATCCAACCGCGCAGGGATTTGCGCGGATTGTGGATAGCCGTTGGATGCCAGTTTTAAGCAGTCGTGGTTACTGAGATGTTGCTTGTTTGAGTGCCTTGCGAATCCCTTCGCTGACATTTCCGTTACCAAGGCGCTTAGCAATCTCCAAGCTTTCAGCGTCGAGGTAGGTGTTGACCTTTTTCCCCCCTTCCATCTCGGATGGTCGGCCAGCGGTGCCCAGTGCAGCGGCAACCTTTCGTCCATCCAGGTTACGCAGTACCCCGGCGTTAATTTGGACGTAGTTGCCACTGCTCAACTTAACAAGAGCGCCCATGTCACCAAGTTCCCCGCGACAGACGACGCCAATTGCTTCCGCGCCAGCGGGAATGGTGTTTGTGTAGAGCCGCCACTTACCGCCAATCTCAACGGTAAGGCGGCCGCGATTGGTATGTGCAATCATGGCCGCGTCCTCTTACAGTTTGACCAGGCGGTCACCGTAGGCGTCGTACTCGTTGCCTTCGGCGTCGATGATGCGGTGGCTGTATTCGCTATTGCGGCGGCTTGCAGCAATAGCGGCCTCGTCTGTCTTGTGGGTGGTGTAACCCTTGCCGCCGTAGTAACTGGCTAGCACGACAGCGTACTTGCAACCAGATGAGAAAACGATCTCTCGGTCGAACATGTCGCTAGCGATGTCATGGATAGAGCCGGTGCCAGACATCTTTTGGGGGATGGTGTAGGTGGTCATTTCAATCTCCAACCGCGCCTCGGGAATCAGGGGCTTCCATGAGTTCTATTATATACGCATTAAATACACCGTCAAGTGTTTTGTGCGCATATAACATAATTGGCGATATTTCCACAACAAGCGGCGTAACGCTACGCCATATTTACGCCAAATTATTTATAAATATTTGATAGATAATGCTCTATTGGTGCCTCTTCTCGGCACCAAATATGGTATCACGGTTTTGTGAAAAACCCGGACAAAACCCGGAAATTCCTTGTTAATCAACAGGATTTTCCGGGTTTCTTCTTTTCTGGCTCGGACAATTTTAGGCATTTTCAGTCAATTTATTGCTATCATTCACGCCATTTTTACGCCGGGGTCCCCGACAATGGCAACGTACCGAAAACGCGGCAAATCCTGGCGGGCTGAAATCGTCCGCGATGGGCAGCGGCAATCCCGATCATTTGCCACCAAAGCACTGGCTGTGGCCTGGGCGGCTGAAATTGAGGGGGATATTCTGGCTGGCCGCGGTTACGCTCCCGTCCGGAAAACCCTGGATGATGCCCTTGACCGTTACGCCAAAGAAATTACGCCACTGCACCGCGGCGAACGTTGGGAAACGGTACGTCTGAATAAATTCCGCCGCGACATGTCGTTTGTGGGCCGGATGATAAACGATGTGACACCCGATATGATAGGTTCCTGGCGTGATGCCAGGCTGAAAGAGGTGGCGCCGGCCAGCGTTCAACGCGAAATGAATTTGCTGTCGTCTGTGTTTACGGTGGCTCAAACCGAATGGCGGTGGTGTCGTGAAAACCCCGTTCGGGCTGTTCGGCGGCCGCCTGCGACAGCTCCACGTGTGCGGCGAATTTCGCAGCCTGAAATCACCGCTATGCTGTCCGCGTTTGGGTACGTTCCTGGCAGTGTTCCTGCGAACCTGACTCAACGGGTTGCTATGGTGTGGCTGTTTGCCATTGAAACCGCAATGCGAGCTGGGGAGATTTTGCAATTGACCTGGCTGAATATCGACATTGAACAGCATGTGGCCACGCTGATACAAACAAAAAATGGTGATGTTCGGGGTGTGCCGTTGACCCCTGCGGCAGTGGCATTGCTCGAATTGCTACCGAAAGGCGGATCCACCTGCTTTGACGTGACCGGAGCCATGCTTGATGCGCTCTTCCGCAAAGCGCGAAACAAAGCCGGGATTGTGGATCTGCATTTCCATGATTCCCGGCATGAGGGGATAACCCGGTTGGCGCAACGTGTGCCAATTCTCGATCTGGCGCGTTCAATCGGCCACCGTGACCTAGAATCGCTGATGATTTACTACAACCCCACTACTGCTGAGATTGCGAAACGTTTGCGAACTATTTAAGTATCACACTGTTTTCTGAGCGGCTATCACGGCCTTTACTGCCTCGTGCATCGGGCCACATGTTCCAGAAAGTGCAGCATCAGCCCCTTTGTCTTTTACAAGTTGACTTGCAAACCAGTTATTACAAGCCGGGCCTTTTATCGTAATAGTCGTGCCTGTTTTCCGCTTTTTTATTGCTATCGTGCTACGCATTTCTTTCTCCTTTAAATTTAGATTGCATGGTAATTAAGCCAATATTTGTAAAACGCACCTTGTGGAGTAAATATCAATTCCGAATGCGTTTTGTCTTTAAATATAATTGGAATAATATGTTTCATAACCCAAAGATAACGCGGGCAAGGAACAAACCTGTAAGGCTCAAAAGGTTGATTGGTTGCGTACAAAAAGAATTCATTAACGTTAAAAGTTACTTCATTCATGTTTGTGTAAGTCCGTGCCATGTATTTTGTTTGCTCCCCTTTTCCTTTGATTTGGCCGATTGTGTTTGCACTTCTGCATTCTCTCGATGCAACTTTCAAGCCAAAGATTTGGCAAAATATCGGCAATTCTTCGTCCTTCGAGCCTGGGCCTTTCTTGCAAAAATGGATGCGCCGCAAAGCCCAGCATTCCTGCCAATAGTATTTTTGCTTGGATACTCATTTGGCTGTTTCCCATTGCTTTTGGACAGGAAACAGTTCAGAGCCGTTTGACCAGAATAAATCAACATCGACCAAGCGATATCTCTGCCCTTCTCCGTGGACGATGTATTCTCCATCCGAATATATTTCAACTTCAAACGCACCCACAATTTGACCGTAATACTTAGAGCCATTGCGTATCCGCGCAAAAATCCCTGTGCGAATTTCTTTTCGTGGCATGTCAGGTTCTGTAGGTTCATCTTTTTCGAGATAAACAGGCGTTTCTGCTCGGGGTGGATTCTTTTGTAACATGACTGCTCCTTTTAATTAAAATTCGAGTTAATCATTGCGGCTTCTCCCTGGCCTGCCGCGTGGAATTTTCGCGGTATTCTGCCTAGCCCACTTTTCAATATCCGCAGCAAACCAACGCAAGCTGGCAGCGCCAGTTGGAGATACTGCCCCCGGAAAATCTGCCCGGCTGGCCACGCGTTTGGTGACCGAATCCGGGGAGATTTTGAGATAGCGGGCAATGTCGTTAACGTCCCAGAGCGGCTGCGGCTCTTTGCTGGTTTTCAGCGCCGCAGCCAGTTGGTTTGCAATCTCGGCGCCCAGAGCTTTTAACTCCGGGCTGATGGCGATATCGTTCATCGCTAGCCAGCCGTGCCAAGCAGGATGGGAAAGTCCGGCAACTTGTCCTGCAGGAAAACTGTAGTGTTTTTGACAGCGGCTTCAAACACCTTCTCTGGGCGATGGAGCCTGTAGGCCAGCACCAAACTGCTGTCTTTGATTCGGTACCGCAGCCGGGCTTCCACTGGGTACTGATCGCCGTTTTCCAGCACTGGGATGTGTAGAGTGAATCGTTCGGGTATGTCTACGCCGCCCGCTTGCCCTTTGGTTTCATCGTTCCACTGGATGTGGTTCGAGCCATTTGAAAGCCGGATCCCGCTTTTGAATGAGCTGGTCTTTGTCGCTTCCATGGCCCTGGCGATTTCCAGCATTTCAATGCCTGGTGGGCTGGCGATGTCCTGCAGGTTGTCTTCCAGAAGTTCTGCAAACTCAGTTTGCGTCAGGTTTTTGCCGTTCTGGAAATTCCATGTATTCCACTCAGTGGATTTTTTCAACTCTAGGGTTGCGGTATGCTCGCCCCAGGCTGGTGTTTCTGGCATGTGATGGTCGATTATTGCTCGATACACGCCGCGTGTCGGGTCGTAAAACACCAATGTTTGGTCACGAATTCCGAAAATATTAAGGTACGCAACGAAGCTTTGCGCATCCGGAAAAGTCGCGTGCGCCTTGGTGCGTAGCGGCCTTGGCAGGTGTTTGGCGATTTTATCGGTCAGCAGTTCGACCGTGTAGTCAGGCGGCACCAGTGCTATAGGCAGTCCGCTGCCCTGCAGGATGTCGGAAGTGGGCTGTATCATTAATTTTCTGTGAATGCTCGCTGAATTCTGGATTAATTCCAGTGCATCTACCAAGTTGGTGGTTTCCATGTTCAAACTTTCCGGATGGGTGTTACGGGGTTGATGGCCGGTGCGGCTTGCACCGGGATGGGTAACGGCAATTCGTCTTGGCGCGGGTTGTTGCGGGACAGTGAGCCGTCCCCGCAGACAAAGTAGCTGGATGCGCCTTTTTCCAACTGGGGTACTTTGGTTTTAATCTGGTCGCTGGCTGTGACCGTTTCACCCACCGGCTTGATTTTGATGTGCAGGGTGATGTCACCGACTTTGCCGGTGTCTTGACACGCCTTGACCAGGTTGCGGAATTCTTCGTCGATTTCCGGCAGCAAACAGCCTTTGCGCTGTGCCTCCAGAAACTCTATAAAAGCGTTTTTCATAATTGCTCCTTAGTTGTTTAAATGTGCTGGCAATAACGGGCCAACGAACCGTTTTTAACCTCGGTGAATAGTGGCAATAATCGCTATTATTCTGTTTTGAGAGTCGCGGAATTGAACCGCTAAATGCTCTCCACCAGTATTTTGCTTCTGATGTGTAACAACCTCCGCAATCGCGCCGTCATTCTCTTTTGCATGATCTATAGCGTCGAGCAGGTATTGCATGTGAATAGACTGGTTGATTTCGCCGTGGAAAAAACTGCCAGAAGGTTCGTCTTGATGTGCTGCCAGCATGGCCAGCGTTTTTATTGCAACGAAATCGGCAGACAGATTGTGTATGCTGCAGCTTTTATGTATTGGTGCTTTCGTTGATGCAACGAATACCGTATTGATATATTCAAGCGCTCTTGTTTTTGTGGTGTCTTGCAATAACAATCCACAGTAATCAGCAAGATAAACGCCGTCTGGCAAGTCTTCTGCCGAATGCGAAACATGCACGCGTTCATTATTACTGGCCATTAAAACCCCGTTAAAGGCGTAAGCTAAGCCCTCGCTGCCATCCTTTGGATATTCGGCCGCCTTCAGAGTGGTTTCAATGTCCTTCGCTGCTGCTGAATAGATAAATTTGTTCCCCATGTTTCTCTCCTGATTTGGTTGGTTAATCCACGTCACGCAAAAATGCGTGGGCGGCGGTTTTGGTCATGCGTTGAATCTGGTACCCCTGGCGCATCCATTCCACTACCAGTTCGCCGATGTCGCGTTCATGCCCGCTGGCGTCCTGAACGTGGCCCTTGGGTATGCCTAGGTTGTCGGTGGCTATGAACACGTAATCGGTCATTTCATGCCCACGGGCGCACAGTTCCTGCTCCGTCTCCATGTTGTAAAAATCCACGCGAAGTGGATCCACCTGCGCCAGCAGGGGGATTGCCTGGCGGATAATTTTTGCAGCGTCGAAATAACTGACAGCCTCGACAAAAACCGTTTCTTCTCCCCGGTTTTTGATGACTACTTGTGCGCGGTAGATGGTGGAGATTGGTGCGGGTATGGGTAATGGCATGTTCTGCTCCGTATATTAAATTGCAATATACGCAGAATATATGCCCTTCAATTCTGTGTCAAGCGCAGATTTACAGGTAAAAAAATTTGCTCAGAAAATATCCCATTTCCAGGCGCCAATGACTCTACCCAAAACTCTAATATTTGCTTTGTCTTCTTCGGAAAACTTGTATGGCTGGTATTTGGTGTTGTCGGAGATTGCCACCAAGCCTCCGCCTGGATAACGCTGGATGCGTTTGATAAATAGTTGATCATATAGAGAGTAAACGTAAACAGCGTCGATTTTTAAATCAACAATGCCAACATCCACAAATAGCATATCGCCATCTTCAAATGTTCCACTCATTGAATCGCCATGGCCATGAATAATTTTCACATTCACATGTGAACTGGCCGTTCTGAGGTTATCGTCTACCCATTTTTTGGATAATTTCAGCCCTCCTACTACAGTGTCGGCTTCATGCGCATGGTGACCGTTGCCCATTGATGCAGTTGCTTCCATGATAGGAATCATGACCTCATTTTGGCTATATATGGCCGATGGTTCGCTTGCCGTATAACCAATAGTTTTTTCGATACGGTATACGTGACCATCGTCTTCTGCGTAGCTATGCAAATAGCTTGGCTTCACGTTCAAGGCTTTGCTTATACGTTCCAGCAATGCCAGGCTGGGTGATTCTATGCCGCGTTCTATTTTTGATAGATTCCCGGTGTTTGTTTCTGCCGCATAGCTTATGTCCTCCAAGGTTTTATTCTTGGCTTTTCGTATCTCTCTTATAGCTTGTCCGATATTCATAGCTAATTGTCCCTATTTTCTGCGCAGCGCACAAAGCGTATGACGCAAATAGTTCTTGACTGAATTCTGTGTATATCGCAGAATTAACGAATGGATACACAGATTTCACCTTTACGCCGTGCAAGACTCAGCCAAGGAAAAACCTTGAATGAAGTTGGTTCCGCAGTTGGCATCGACAGCGGCAACTTGTCGCGCATTGAAAAAATGCGCCAAGTCGCCGGGCTGGAGTTAGCTGCGCGACTTGCTGACCACCTGGGAATTTCAGAGTTGGAAATTCTCTACCCGACCCGTTTTCTCCGTAGCTCCAACGTTTCACCAGAATAAGGAAAATTCCATGCAAGCCAAATCAAGTAATGAGGCGCTGTTGCAACTCATGTTGCAGCGGAAGCAAGGTGTGAAGGGTGCGGTGTTGGCCGATGAAATCGGCGTGGATGAATCTACGGTGAGCAGGATTTTTGCCGGTGATGCTGGGGTGAAGTTGAACCGGCTTCCAGCATTCCTTGCCGCACTCGGATTAAAGATCGTGAGTGCAGACAGCACTGAAATACACCCAGCCATGCTGCAGTGCCTGACCGAACTAGCGGAAATCGGGCTGAGCGCATTCCGCAAGGACACGCAACCGGAAACCAACATCCGCAAGGCGGCTTGAATGAACCGCTGGCGCTGGGCGTTGTTGGTGATGTTGATCGTGATTGTTCCCTATGGGGTGATGTATTCGCTGGTGATGTTGCTGGTGTTTTTTGTTTCGTTGGCAGCAATGGTGCCTGTCTTCTTGCGCAACTACTGGCGCGGCCTGCGCGCCATGCCGCGTGACATCTACCGTGTTTTGTTTGACGTGATTCGTCGGTTCTAGGGGGATTTATGGATGAGTGGCGGTATTGGATGGTCGCTGGTGTTCTGTCGCTGGGTTATCTCCTGCTGCTTGGATTCATGCAGTCGTCCGAAGATGCCTACATACCGCAGTTGGACGCCTACCTGACCGCGCACAAGGAGGCCAAATAATGCAAATGAAAATCAGCTACGGTCATGAATCCAGAAAGACGCTGAAAAACGTCAAGCGCCTGGAACTGCAAAAACTCATACGCGCCTGCTGCGCTAAGCAGGGCAAAACCGATGCCGAGTGCAGCAGCCTGCTGCGCGGTACCGCGTTGATTGGTCTGGATACGCTGGATAAAAAGCTGACGTATTACAAAACGCTCGCAAAATTTCTGAACATAAATTAGGGGAAATCATGGATGCATTGGACGTTGCGAGTGAGTTTGAAGCGCATGAGCGCGAGTATCGAATTCACCAAGCTAGGGCGCTGCCAACTGGCCCATCCGCAGAAGAGTGTGTCACCTGCGGCGAGGAAATCCCGGCTGAGCGCCGCCAAGCCATACCTGGTGTGCAGCACTGCGTGACCTGTAAAAGTCGCGCCGAATTAAAAAGACGGATTGTCGGGTTGTGATCCTACCAGCTTGGCAGTTCCAGGACCCAGCAGATTGCTTGGACCGGTTACGCGTTGAGCAAAAACGGCAGGAAGAAACTGCCGCCAGACACGAAACCGAACGGCGCAGAAAAAAGCGTCGCCGTATCAAAAACTACATGAAATCCATTTCCAGTCGGCTATGAGCAAACAATTGCGCTTGGACATACACCACGAACTCATAGTGGACAATTTCGCCGGCGGCGGTGGTGCGTCCTGCGGGATTGAGCTTGCACTCGGGCGAACTGTGGACATTGCGATTAATCACGATGCCCAGGCTGTTGCCATGCACACCGCGAATCACCCAGAAACACAGCATTTTTGTGAATCGGTGTGGGATGTCGTGCCCCGTGAAATTACCCAAGGCAGGCCAGTTGCGTTGGTGTGGTTGTCGCCCGACTGCAAACATTTCTCGAAGGCAAAGGGCGGCGCACCGGTCGAGAAAAAAATCAGGGGTCTTGCCTGGATTGCCCTGCGTTGGGCAGCCACTGTAAAGCCTCGGGTAATTTTCCTGGAAAACGTCGAAGAATTTGTGACATGGGGGCCGCTGATCGCCGGGGAGGATGGAAAAATGCATCCATGCCCCAAGCGCAAAGGGCGCGAGTTCGGTGCGTTTGTGAATGCCCTGAAACGCCAGGGTTATGCAGTCGAATGGCGTGAGATGCGAGCCTGCAACTATGGTTCTCCAACCATCCGAAAACGCCTGTTTTTGATTGCACGGCGCGATGGTCAGCCGATTGTCTGGCCAGCCCCAACCCACTTCGAGCACGGCACACCGTCATGGCGCACTGCCGCCGAATGCATAGACTGGTCAATACCCTGCCCTTCGATTTTCGACCGGAAAAAACCGCTGGCCGATGCTACGTGCAGGCGAATCGCCAAGGGAATTATGCGGTACGTGGTAAATGCTGCTGAGCCGTTTATTGTCGGCGTAGGTGGCCCGACATACACCGGCAAGCCGCGACCAGTTACTGCAGCATTGCATACGCTGACAACCGAGTCACATGCAGCATTGGTTGTGCCAGTGTTTACCGAAATTGCCAACGCTTCATCACCCCGCAGCTGGTCTGCAGCCGAACCGCTGCGCACGGTGTGTGCGCAAACCAAGGGAGGCCATCACGCGTTGGTTTCGGCTTTTTTGGCGAAACATTATTCAGGGGTAGTTGGTTCACCCCTGACAGAACCTGTCCACACCGTTACATCGGTAGACCACAACAGTTTGGTGACCGCGCATATCCAGCGTGATTTCGGTCAGAGCGTTGGCCATTCAGTCGCTGAGCCTATGGGCACTGTTACCGGCGGCGGTGGTGGCAAAGCCGCGCTGGTTCGCGCATTTTTAGTTAAATACTATGGCAGCGAGCAGGATCCCAAGTTGCTCGAACCGCTGCATACAGTCACGACCAAAGACCGGTTCGGCCTGGTCACTGTCCGGGGTGAAACCTACCAAATAACCGATATAGGGATGCGCATGCTGCAGCCCCGAGAACTCGCCGACGCGCAAGGTTTCCCGAAAAACTACATCATTAACTGGGGCATCGACAGCACCGGCAAGCGGATCACGCTAACCAAAGAAGCCCAGGTACGCATGATTGGCAATTCGGTCTGCCCGCCTATGGCCGCTGCACTCGTTCGCGCCAACCTACCCGAGTTGATTGTTCTGCCGCGCTCTGCCCGGCGGGTGTCTCCGGCGCGGAAGGTGTCGGCATGAACTACCTGCACATAGGCGACTGCCGGTCTGCTATGCGGCAATGGATTTCAGACGGTGTGCGGGTGCAAACCTGTGTGACCAGCCCGCCCTACTGGGGACTGCGTGATTACGGCGTTGACGGCCAGCTGGGGCGCGAACCCGTTGCCGATTGCCTGGGTTGGGCAACTGGCTCGCCCTGTGGTGCCTGCCACATGGTCGAGGTATTCCGCCTGGTGGGCGCGCTGCTGGCTGATGATGGCACCTGCTGGATAAATTACGGAGACAGCTACGCGAGTTCAGGCGGTCCGAGTGTGCAGTCTGGCGCTGAGTTTGCAGGCCGTAAGCGTGGGCAACAGCAGATTTGTACCGCTGCACGAACAAAAGAGTTTCCGGCAAAAAACCTGATTGGCATGCCCTGGCGCGTGGCGTTTGCCCTGCAGGCTGATGGTTGGATTCTTCGCCAGGATATTATCTGGGCAAAGCCGAATCCCATGCCTGAAAGTGTCACCGACCGCTGCACAAAAGCCCACGAATACCTGTTTTTACTCTCTAAATCGCCCCGGTATTATTTTGATGCAGACTCAATTAAAGAGCCTGTTGTCTCTGATTACGACAATCGGCCTGGATTCGGCCATGGGTTTGAGCCTGACCGAGTGCGCGGCCGGGCAAAGGGCAACGCCAAAACATTCAGGGGCGGCATGTATACGGATGGACAATCCGTGGACAACAGTGCGCAAACAACCCGCAACAGTACCGGCAATGCACCCAATGATTCCGGGCTACGCAACAAACGTAGCGTCTGGACAGTGCCAACGTTTTCATTTTCTGATGCGCATTTCGCCACATTCCCGCCCAGGCTGATTGAGCCATGCATCCTGGCCGGATCGCGTCCTGGTGACGTGGTATTCGACCCATTTATGGGTAGTGGCACCACGGCGGCTGTGGCGTTAGATCTCGGGCGGCAGTATCTAGGCTGCGAGCTAAATCCAGCTTATGGCCTGCTGTTTGACCAGCGGGTCCGGCAAATGGGGCTGGCCATATGAGCGGTTTGGATTCAGTCGCCAGCCAGTTCTTGGCGCAGGGTATCGAGCCACCCGAGCGTTACCAGTTCAACGCTGGAAAATTCATCCGCTACGGTGGCAGAAACAAAAAGGCGTTTTATAAGATATGGGAAAACCGCGCTCGAAACGGCAAGCTGTATTACTCCGGCGTGTTTGGGTGTGGCGGCAATGGCCCGCACAAACTAGAGCCTACCTGGGATGAGGATGTCACCCCGGACGAACGGGCTGAGATGCGGGCTAAATGGGCTGCTGATGCCGAAGCCGCAGAAGCCAAGCGGATTGCAAAAGGTCAGGCTGCAGCGCGGCGAGCAGAAATCCAGTGGGAGCATGCCGATAAAATATCTGGCATCACTCACCCATATTTGGTTGCCAAGCAAATCAAAAAGGCGGAATCCGCCAGAATCTGGCACGACCGCTCAGGCGTCGAGCATGTCGTTATTCCGTTCCTGCGCCTAGCCGAAAAATCCCTGGCCGGGTTGCAGAAAATTGACCCGACAGGACTAAAACGCTTCAACACGGGTTTTGACAAAAACGGATCCGCCTGCAGGCTAGGTCGAGCAACCAACGGTGCGCCCGTGTTGCTCTGTGAGGGCTACGCCACTGGCGCCAGCATTCGCGCTGCACTCGATTACACCTATCCCGTGTTTGTTGGCGCGGATGCTCACAATCTAATTCACGTTGCGCGGGTATTGCGCACCATCCTGCCCCAGTCCCCCATCCTGATTTGTGCCGATGATGACTGGGTGACCGGCAATGCAGGGGAGATTGCTGCCAAAGCGGTAGCTGCTGAGGTGCCGAACGTTTTTGTGGTGCTGCCTGTATTCCCGGCCGATAAAAAACGCGAACCAAAATGGTCTGATTTCAACGATGTCCACGTCCAATACGGGCTTGAGGTTGCTGCAAATGTACTGCGTCCTGCAGTACTGGCCTTGCCCGCCAGCAACGCAGATGCACCGGCAATGCCAACCGAGCAGGCAATTGATGACGTGGAAGCCGCAAGCGACAACCGGTCATTGCCAGCCACGATAGATGCACTGCTGGCGCACTGCGCCATCATTTATGGCACATCCGATGTGTGGGATAGCCTGAACCAAAAACGGATGAAATTTGGCGGGTTTACCGCCACGTTCGGCAAGCCTTTGGCGACCGAATGGCGCGACCACGAACACCGGCGAACCATTCACCCTGATGCCCTCCCGCGCCGCCCTCGGGGCCGTAGTCTCGGGGAGGGTGGCGGGGAAAAAGTTGCCGATATGCTCGACCGGTACACCCTCCTGTATGGCACCAAGTCGGTTTGGGACAGCCAGGTGCGGCGAATCATTGAGCTGGATGCAGTCAGGGCAGCAGTCGGCAATGACGTGGTGCGGTTCTGGCAGGAATCACCACTGCGAAAAATGATTGATTACAAAAATCTGGTGTTCGACCCACCCCAGAAGTGTGACTTGTCCACCCACATAAACATGTTTACCGGCATTGCCATGGTGCCAGACCCCGATGTCAGCAAGTGTGAGCCCATTGTTGAGCTGGCCATGCATCTGTGCAGCGACAACCTGGAACACTTCAATTTCCTCATGTGCTGGATTGCGTTGCCACTGCAGCGGCTGGGCACCAAGCTCGATTCTGCTGTGCTGATGTTCGGCCATAAGCACGGCACGGGTAAAAGCCTATTCTGGAATGATTGTGTGTTGCGCATATACGGCCGCGAATGGAATGTAACCGCAACCCAGCAAGAATTGGAATCATCGTTTACTTCATGGCGTCAGAATAAACTAATGGTTCTATTCGAGGAAGTGTTAAGCAGAAGTGAAAAATTTAATCATCTTGGCTTAATAAAACACATGATTACCGGAGAAACACAGCAAATAAACGCCAAATTTGTTGATACTCGGGAAGATAGTTCCTATTTGAATTGTGTATTCCTGTCGAACGAATTGCAGCCAATACCGTTGGAGTTAGAAGATAGGCGCTTTTTTGTCACAAAACCGCCTGAATTGCCGCCCGGTTTATTAAAACGGGTATCGGATTGTATTGATAACGGCGGTGTCGAATCGTTTTATTATTTCCTGTTGAATTATGCCCTTGGCGATTTCAACAAGTACACCAAGCCACCCATGACCGAAGCCAAGCGGCGCGTGATTGAGTATGGCTTGCCCTTCTGGCAAGTGTTTCATGCAAGGTGGAAAGCGGGTGAATTGAGCTACCCGTACTGTTCCTGCCGCACAGTGGATTTATATACCGCCTACAAACGGGCTGCTGAAAAAGCTGGAGAACGGGCATTAACCGATCAGAAGTTTTCAACGCTATTGGCGCACCACGAAACCAAAGACCGTGCCTGGATATGGTTAAACGGTGGACGCATCCAGCAAACCATATTCGTCATTGGTTATAACGAAGACCCTGAAATACCGCATGAGAGATGGCTGGGTAATGATGTCGATAAATTCCATGATTCGATTAGGAATAAAGATGATTAATCATTGTGCAGACTATGCACCCCTTGTGCATACCCTAATCGCAAGGTATGCACCAAGTTTTACCAAGTTTATTCAATCGCTTGGCGCTGCTTGTGCACACTGTGCAGACCCTACGCGCCCCCGCGTATACATGCGCGTGAGTGTTTTTTCTCTTTTTCTTCCTCACCCTGCAATCCCGTTAAAAATAATTCTTTCACGTATACGAGATTAGGTATGCATAGTGTGCACAGTGTGCACAATCAGTTATATGCGGATGATTCTATACATTAAATTTTGTGCATACCTTTGGACTTTGGTGTGCACAACGGTGCACAAGGGGTGAACATGGGACGAAACAGACGGCAACCGGATAGGCAAGATGTAACTGCCCGCATAGCAGCCGTGCTGCAGGCTGATGGCAGCATGGCCATAGCCAAACTGGCAGACCGTGTTGTGGCCAGTGAAAGCGGGGTGATGAAGCGGCTGATGGCGTTTGAGTCGGCAGGCTGGGTGCGCGTGAACTCACGCTGGGTGGGTAAAATCCAGGTGCATGATGTGTGGGTGGAAGTGCCAGACCTGGTTGAGCGTTACCGTGCAGCCGAAACCGCAGCGCGTGTAGCCAGGCGCAAGCGTGACCAGGAATATGCCAAAGCGCGGAATGACAAATTGCACGGCGAGGACGCGCCGTTTGCTCTGGCTGGTGCCTGGAGGCCAGCATGATTCCGTACATCGACAACCTGCTGGCACAGTGGGCGCTGTGGTCGATGCGGCGTGAGGATGGCGGTACCGGTTATGCGCGCATGTCCCTACTGACTGCCAGTGAGATAGGCCGCGATTACAATCCCTGCAGCCGTCCACCGCCAGGCATCAACGACAGCATGGCCAGCGAGATTGACCGGATAGTAGTGCGCCTGCCTGGAAAGCCTTGGCACTGGGTGGATGCCCGTGGCCGCCGCCGTGTCATGCCGATGGACCAGGCGATTGTGTTGTGGGGTTACTGCACCCCCAGCATGACCGTGGAGCAAAAAACCAAAGAACTCGGCTGGTCGAAAAAAGACACGTTTTATGCCAACCTGCACCGGGTGCAATCGCTGGTCATGGACGCACTCCACGAAAACAGTCTCAAAAATACCGCTTGCTAAATTGGGACGGTTTTGTTATAAATCCGCTAAATTGTCGGTAGCTGCGTCAGATTGTTCCAGCTGCTACCCATCCAACCCCCGCACAGTAGCCCTGTTCGGGGGTTTTTGCATTGGATCGCAGCATGCCAGATAACCGCCAGACAGCAGCGCAAAGAGGGTACGGCTCGAAGTGGCAAAAAGCACGGGCAGGCTACCTGGCAAAACATCCGCTGTGTGCCATGTGCCAGCAGCGCGGTGTGATAGAGCCAGCCACAGTGGTCGATCACATCAAGCCACATCGCAACGATATGAAATTGTTTTGGGACAGCACCAACTGGCAGGCACTTTGCAGCAATTGTCACAGCAGCCACAAACAGCGGCTGGAAAAAAGCGGCAACATCGTGGGGTGCACAGCAACCGGGCAACCGCTCGACCCGCGCCACCACTGGCATACCGGGGGGGTGTAAATCTCTACCACATTCAAGTTGTAGAC
>Ga0172380_10001398_pt1 | contig 41530 bp, 47 predicted proteins | sample Leawe162metaG_FD_119747 | JGI IMG/M metagenome (GOLD analysis project Ga0172380, IMG submission 119747) | Leachate microbial communities from a municipal landfill in Southern Ontario, Canada - Leachate well 162 metaG | ecosystem: Engineered > Solid waste > Landfill > Unclassified | place...
AGTCGGCGCGGTCGGTGGCGTGGTCGGCGGCGTGGTCGGCGTCGGAGTCGGCGGCGGAGTCGGCGCGGTCGGTGGCGTGGTCGGCGGCGTGGTCGGCGGCGTGGTCGGCGGCGGAGTCGGCGCAGAAGGCCGAGCTGTTGCGCCTGTGTGCCCGTCTCGCCTTGCAGGAGTGAGCTGCACAATATTCCACAGGAACCAACCCCCGTGGTTTGAGGATGTTCGACACCTCAAGCCCGGAGGGCGCCGCCGCCTCGGTGACGGCAAGTTGGTTTCATTCAACGGCAAGGGCTATCACCTCTATGACTTCCGCGAGAAGCAAAGTGAGGTCTACGAGCCACAGCTAACGCTCGCCGAGCGCCTTGCCATCATCAAGCAACAGCGGGACGCTGCCCTTGAGTTCACGGCGAGCAGCGTCCTGCCCCTCGCCGGGGCCATGCCGCACCCGCAGGACTGGCCTCTAGAGGCCCGTGTGTGGTTCTACAAGGCGGGCATCAACAACGACGAGATAGCGCAGCTAGGGGCGTTCTGGAGCCCCGGCATGGCCCGCGTGGTCCTGCCGTACCGCACGGTGGATCACACCGCCGCGTGGATTGCCCGCGATCCGGTATGGAGCAAGGGCAGGCACAAGCAAGGCACCAAGTACCTGTTCCCCGTAGGCGCCAAGCGCGGCGGCGGCGCGGTCTTTGAGCGCAACCCCACAACCCTGTGCGGCTACGTCATCACAGAGGACGCGCTCTCCGCGTACCGCATCAGCCGGGACACGAACATCACCGCTATCGCGGCGCAGGGCACGAGCCTGGACCGGGACACCGTGGTCCGCATCGCCGTCAAGGCGGGGCTGCGCAAGGTGCCGGTGTTCACTTGGCTGGACCCTGACGTGTACGGCCAACGCGGCGCGGTAACGCTGCGGGAGCAATTCGGCAACCTCGGCGTCGAGGTCCGCAACATCGTGAGCGAGCGCGACCCCAAGTTGCACGAGCCACAGGAGATTAGAGAGGCATTGGAAACGTGAGCGCATTCGCCTTAGACCTCAGCGTCCTACGGCTGCTCAAGGACCGCAAGAAGTACGAGCGGTTCGCAAACATGATCCCCTCGGGCACCGTCAACGAGCAGACGGCAGCCCTCATCAAACGTTTCGGCGAATACTTCAAGGCCACCGATGCGCAAAGCATCAAGCACGCTGAGTTCTGGCCTTACCTCCGCACCCGATACCCCAACTGGAAGGACAAGGATGTTGAGTTCTGGCTCGCGTTGACGCGACCAATCGACACCCCTAACCCTGTCGGGCTGGAGGATCAGATCATCACCAACCTCCTCGGAACGGAGTTGTCCAACAAGACGTTGGACTTCATCGAGAAGTGGAAGGCGGGTGGTGAGGTGGAACTCGGCGAGGCCCTGCGGGCTACGCTGGAGCAGTACGACAACTCGCTGTCGCGCAAGGTCCGCACGGCCAACGCGGAGTTGTCGTGGGAGGACATGATTGCCCAAGAGACGAACGACAGCGGCCTGCATTGGCGGCTGTCGGCGTTGCGCAAGAGTACGCGGGCGCTGCGGGGCGGGGACTTCGGCATCATCGCCATGCGCCCCGACATGGGCAAGACAACGCTCGTTGCGAGTGAGGTCACGTTCATGGCGCCGCAGCTCGTGGAGCTGCACCCCGGCGACTTCCGCCCTGTCGTATGGCTCAACAACGAGGGGCCGGGTACGCGGATCATTTCCCGCCTGCGGCAGTCGGCTCTCGGCCTGAGCATCAGCGAGCTAGTGGCTCTCGGTCCGGTGGAAGCCAAGCGGCAGTACATCGAGGTCATCGGGGGCCGCGAGGACATGATCCAGGTCATCGACGTACACGGCTTTCAGTCGTACGAGATTGGGGAGTTGCTGCGCAAGAAGCGCCCCGGCCTTGTCGTGTACGACATGATCGACAACATCCAGTTCGCGGGCGTCACCATGAACGGCGGCGAGCGCACGGACCAAATCCTTGAGGCGATGTACGGATGGGGGCGCAACGCCGCCGTCATGCACGACTTCGTGGGGCTGGCGACGAGCCAGCTACCCGGCACGGCGGACGGGATCAAGTACCCGCCGCAGTCGGCGCTCAAGGACAGCCGCACCGGCAAGCAAGGCGCGTGCGACTTCATCATTACTGGCGGGGTTGACCCCGCTGCTCCCAACACCCGGTACATCGGCATGACCAAGAACAAAATCAAGCGTGAGGGGGCGAAGTACAGCCCCAACGCAGCGTATTACTTTGACGCGGATCGCGGTCGGCTGGTGGAACCCACCGAGGACGATTAATGATCTTTACAAGCATAGCCGTGATCCTTGTATGGGCGGCTTATGGATGGCTGCCAGCCCTGATCCTGGCGCTGATGCACGCCGCGCTCAAGACTGAGCTGGAGTCGCTATGAGCGGCGCCCTTATCGCGCTAGGATGCAGCGCCATCATCGTCACGTTGCTGACGGGCGATGAGAGATTGCTGATCGTCGCGGCTGTCATGTTCTTCGGCGCACTGGCATGCAGCTAAGCAACACCTACGCAGTCCTCGACGTTGAAACCACAATCACGAAGTACATGGGCCGCAAGGCGAGCCCGTTCTCCCCTGAGAATTGGATCGTTGCAGCGGGCTGGAAGTTTAGCCACAGCCCCGTTGCGGGGATGTACTACGGCGAGGACGCACGGGGCTACGAGGGCTTGCTCTCGATGCTCCTGGCCGGTGGCCCCAAGCTGCTCGCCGGGTTCAACATCAAGTTTGATCTGCTGCACCTCCTGCGCAACGAGAAGGACTACGAGGTCTATCAGGATTGGGTAGCCTCGGGCGGGCTGGTGTGGGACGGGCAACTCGCTGAGTACCTGCTGACCGGCATGGTCCAAGAGTCGCACATGCTCTCGCTGGACGAGGTGGCGCCGCGCTACGGCGGCAGCACCAAGATTGATGAGGTCAAGGCCTTGTGGGAAAAGGGCGTCAACACACACCTCATCCCACGGCAACTCCTCATGGACTACCTCACCGGGCGCAACGGCGATGGCGGTGACATTCTCAACACCGAGGCCATCATGCTCGGGCAGCTCAAGGCCGCACGCGACCTAAAAATGCTGCCGAAAATCCGGCTGGACATGGGCGCCCTTTTGGCTTCGATTGAAATGGAGCGCAACGGGCTGTGGGTCAACAAGCCCCTCGGCCTGGAGTTGGCGGAGAAGTTGACCTCCGACATTGCCGCCATGCGGGCGGACATGCAGCAGTATCTGCCCACGGACATGCCCTTCGAGTTCAATTGGGGCAGCCCCAAGCAACGCAGTGCGCTCATCTTCGGCGGCAACGTCAAGTACCCCGCACGCGAGGCGGTGCTCGATGAGAAGGGTGAGCAGGCGTACGCCCTCAAGACGGAGGAGCACTACGTACTTGAGGATGACGAGACGATGGCCGTCACAGAGTACGAGGACAGGCAGGACCGTCTCGACCACGACCAACGTATGCCGGAACGTGTGCGCTACACCGGGGGCCAGAAGAAGGGTCAGTACAAGACCAAGAAGGTCACGGTGCCGGACCACAGCAAGCCCAAGTCCCGCATCGCGGACTTCTACTACCGCCTCCCCGGCTACGCCACGCCACGCAAGGAGTGGGAGGGCGAGGAGAAGGGGTACTACAGCACGCGGGCCGACATTATCGAGGAGCTTGCCCTGACCTCGGGCGTGCCGTTCCTTGAGACGTATGGCAAGCTGGCTGCGGCGACGAAGGACTTGGGCACCTATTATCAGATGCCCGACGAGAAGAGCCCCGGCGAGTTCAAGGGGATGCTCACGTTGGTCGGGCCGGACGGCATCGTGCACCACGGCGTCAACCACACGTCCACCGTCACGGGTCGCCTGTCGCACACGAACCCCAACATGGGCAACTTGCCCAAGGAGTCCACGAGCGAGGTCAAGCGCATGTTCGCATCGCGCTTCGGCGATGACGGCGTGATTGGCACCAGCGACTTCAAGACGCTGGAGATTTACTGCCAAGCCATGCTGACCGGGGACGCGCAGTTGATCGCGGACTTGCGCGAGGGGCTGGACATGCACTGCGCCCGGCTCTCCACCGTGGAGAACGTGCCGTACGAGAAGGTGCTTCTGCTGTGCAAGGGCGGCACCGACGCCAAGGGCAACGAGATACACGCGGTCCACGAGTGGGACGTGAAGCGCACCGATATCAAGGTGTTCTCGTTCCAGCGGGCCTACGGCGCCGGGGCCAAGAAGATCGCGGCCACCGTCAAGCGCGCCGTGGAGTTGGTGCAAGAGTGGATCGACGCCGACGAGCGCCGCTATCCCGGCAACGCCAAGTGGTCCGAGAAGGTATCGGCCATCGTTGAGAACTCCAGGCGCCCGACCAACGTGTTCGTGCAGCACCCGCTCATGCGGATACGGTTGCAGTTGCACCGTGGGCACTACCGGACCTTCGACGGCACGCGGTACACGTTCACGGAGCAGTCGGCCCCTGACTGGCTCGCCAAGCGCGGCACGCTGCAATCGTTCTCGCCGACCGAGTTGAAGAACTACCCGGTCCAGGGCACGGGCGCAACGTTCATGAAGGCTGCGATGTGGCTGGCCGTCCGCATCTTCTACAAGTACAAGAACCTCGGGGGCCTCGCGCTCCTGGTCAACACGGTTCACGACGCCCTCTACGGCGACTTCCACAACTCGGTCAGCCGCAAGGCGGGCGTCCTCATGCACGCAAGCATGTTGGCTGCCAGCGACCTGATCGAGTACCTCTTTGGGACCACGGTGCCGGTGCCAGTCCCCAGCGACACAGGCTACGGCCCCTCGATGTACGAACACAAATCGTTCGAGGACCGTAACGCCTTTGAATCATCGGCAGAGATTGTCCGCGCATGGATGCGGGCTACGTACATGGAGGGCTATGTGCCCTCGTATTTGAAGGAAGCCTAATTGGCACTTGACCTTAAGAAAATTCGCGGCGAAGTTGCTGCGACCGCCGCCGACCTTACCAAGCCCAACGCCGGAGGCGGGGACTTCGAGCCGCCGCAGGAAGGCCCGACCCGCCTGCGCCTCGTCAGCTACATCGAGACGGGCGTGCACACGACCAAGAGCGCCTTCGGCGAGAAGCGCAAGCCCCGCGCCGAGCTGAGCTTCGAGCTGTCCGGCCCGAAGCACGAGCCGAAGAAGCTGGACGACGGCACGCTCATCCCGTTCCGCGTCAACGTCAAGACCATCGTTGGCACGCACGTCAAGAATGGCTACATCCAGTTGTTCAATATGATGAACACGGACGGCGCCGCCAAGAACTTCGTGGACATGGTTCTCGAATACGCATGGCGCGGCGTGGTGAGCCACTACAAGTACAAGGGCCGCGACGGCAAGGACCGCGTGTTGGCCCAGCTCAAGGACAAGGGCGCGTTCCAGATCTTCGATACGACGTTCTCCGATCCCGAGACGGGGGACACCCGCAAGGTATCCGTGCCCCCGGCCATCAGTACGCCCCGCGTGTTCCTGTGGGACTACCCGGACCTCGACCAATGGGACAGCATCAAGATCGAGGGCGTCCGCGACGACGGCACCAGCAAGAACTACATCCAGGAAAAGATCAAGAGCGCCGAGAACTTCGTCGGCTCCCCGATCTACAACCTGCTGATCGAAGCGGGCCGCGCCGACGAGACGGTCCCGGCTGGCAAGGTCGAGGCTGAGGACGACGACGCGGAAGGCGACGAGGGCGAGAAGCCCGCTGGCCTGACCGAGCCCGCCGCTACCCAGGCGCCCAAGGCCCCCGCCAAGGCCGCTGCGAAGCCCAAGGCGCCGCCGAAACCGGCAGCCAAGGCTGACCCCGCCCCGGCTGACAGCGACCCGCTCGCGGGGCTCTAATGGCCTTGGACCTAGAGGCGCTGGCCGCGAAAGCGGTAGCCCTAGGTGACGCTGCCCTCCCCGCCGTGTCTGCGGACACGGAGCTGCATGTCGATGGCGACTACTGCGCGTACTACTTCTCCGGCAACGACGAGACGAGCTTTGGGGATGCGAGGGCCAACATGGCCCGCACCCTCAGCACCGTCCGCCGCATCGCCGGGGCCGGTGGCCGCAGCGTCATTCACATAACCGCCGCTGGCTCCGACAAGGGCAAGCGATACCAGATCGCCACGGTCAAGCCGTACCAAGGCAAGCGGGATAGCTCCCGCCGCCCGGTCAACTGGCAGGCGATGCGCGGGTGGCTGGAGGGGGCCGTGGGCACAGGCATCGGGGAGTTCAAGGTCAAGCTGTGGGAGGACCGCGAGGCCGACGACGGCGTTGCGGTGAGCGCCAAGTTCGCGTGGCAGTCGGGCAAGCTGCCCGCCCTGTTCTCACGGGACAAGGACTTCCGCATGATCCCCGGCAGGCATGTCTCGTGGACGACGCTAGGCCTCGTGGACACCACGCCGGACACGTTCTGCAAGGTGGACGAGGACGGCCTCGTGTACGGGCAGAAGTGGTTTTGGTTGCAGATGCTCATGGGCGATGCAGCCGACGAGATTCCCGGCCTGCCGGGGCAGCCCGCCAAGCAGATCGGCAGCTTCAAGACATGCGGCGAGGCGTGCGCAACGGAGTGGCTGTCCAAGGCCAACAACTCCGCCGATGCGTTCAACGTGGTCCGCGATATGTACCGCTGGTACTACTCCCAAGCCTGGGCCGCAGCGTTCGCCGAGCAAGCCGCCTTGTTGTGGCTGCGCACGGACAACGCCGCCGCCGTGGGCGACTTCATGAAAGCCGTGCCCGTCAAGTCTCCTGAGTTGGAGCAAGCGGTGCGGCAACTGGAAAGGCGGGTCAATTGACCGACTACAGAACCGACGGCGGGCCAGCGTTCCCGCAGCCGCATGACCTGAGTCAGAACCAGGGGACCGGAGAAACCGTGGTGTATCAGTATTCGCACAACGGCATGATGCTGCGCGACTACTTCGCAGCGAAGGCGCTGCAAGGCTGCTTCAGCTTCTGGGTACAGGTCAACACAAAAACTGTGATCGGCGATCCGGACCCGGTAGCCATAACAAAGCTGGCATACGAGTACGCCGACGCCATGCTCAAAGCGAGGGCCGCATGATCCTCACCGGAGAGCAAATAGAGAAGCGCCGTGCGGTCTGCATGGCGTGCCCGCATCTGCGGACCAAGCCCATTAACTACTGCTCCGCCTGCGGCTGCCCGATTGCGAGCAAGACGCGGCTACGGGCGTCGGCGTGCCCCAAGGGCAAGTGGGAAAGGGTGATGCCATGAGCGGGCCGCTGCTGGCCCTCGTGGGCTTCATTTACCTCGGCGTGGCGCTGGACCTGTTCCTCAAGGGGAACCCCGGCATGTGCCTCGCGTTCGTCAGCTACGCCGTTGCCAACGTCGGGTTCATCATCGCCATCCGGCAGGGTATGGCCGGTGGGTGAACGCCTCACAACGACGAAGGTTGCGCCGTATCGCCGCGAGCTTCTGGAACAGCAAGAGGGACGCTGCGCACTCTGTCATGAGCCAGTTGCCGCTGGTGAGGCAGTCCTCGATCACGACCATACGACGGGGCAAATACGGGGCGTGCTGCATCGTGGCTGTAACGCCATGCTCGGGCACCTTGAAAACAATCGCGCTCGTCACCTCCTCAAGAGCCTGCCCCGGTTTGCGAAGTTTCTCAGCAACACGGTCGAGTACCTCTATCGCAAGCGGCCTGACGACACGCCCTTGTACCCAAGCCACCGCACCACAGACGAACGCCGTGAGCTGCGCAACAAGAGAGCCCGGCGAGCCCGTGCCTCCATGAAAGGAACCTGATGGGTTACCGCAACAAACTGATGGCGCCACGAGGCCCGGCACACTCTCCGAATGAGGGCGAACTCCGGGGCTCGGGGCGTTCTACGGGGCTCGCCCTCGGATACTTGGGTGAGGCAATTCGACAGCCCGGCAAGACTGTCGTGGTAGTTGACCACCACACGACACGCATTGCCAACGCTTACCTGTTGTCCCAAATGGAGGACATTGCCAAGAAGCTCGGGCTGACCTGTCTGACATTCTATCGGGGCGAGTTCATGTCCGTGCGCTTCGACGTGCTGGAGTGGGTGGACTAGTGGCGGTACGCAAGTACAAGTCACCGGCTGCCACAGGAACCAAGCCGGGCCAAGCCCGTATGCTGTTCCTCGATATCGAGACGGCGCCGATCCTCGGTAACGTCTGGAGCATCTGGCAGCAGAACGTCGGCCTCAACCAAATCGAGCGCGATTGGTACATCCTGTCCTTCGGGGCAAAGTGGCTGGGCGACGACGCCGTGATCTATCACGACCAACAGCGTGTCGCTGATATCGAGGACGATAGCGGCCTGCTGCGCAAGCTGTGGAAGTTGCTCGACGCGGCGGACATTGTGGTCGCGCACAACGGCAAGCAGTTTGACCTCAAGAAGATCAACGCCCGCATGGCGCTGGCCGGTATGAAGCCGTACAGCCCTGTCAAGGTGGTGGACACGCTCATCATCGCCAAGGCGCGGTTCAAGTTCACCAGCAACAAGCTGGAGTACCTCGCCGACAAGCTCAACACCAAGTACAAGAAGCTGCCGCACAGCAGGTTCCCCGGCTTCGCGCTGTGGAAGGGCGTCATGTCCGGCAACGCCGCCGCCTGGAAGGAAATGCGGACGTACAACGAGCACGACGTACTGAGCCTTGAGGAGCTGTACGGCGTGCTGCGTCCGTGGGACACACGGCACCCCAATGTGGATGTGTACGACGACGACCACGAGGGCATTGCGTGCCCTAACTGCGGTAGCCATCACCTCCAGAAGCGCGGCCTGTTCCGCACCAACGTCGGCGCGTATCAGCGATACCACTGCAACGGTTGTGGATCATGGCCGCATGGCCGCACGCTAATCAACAGCAAAGAGAAACGGAAAGGGTTGCTCGCAACATGAAGATTGAAGTTGGAAAGACGTACCGCACCCGCGCCGGAGAAACCGTAACCATCGGGAACTGCTGGCCGCACCGCGTGTATTCAATGCGTTGCGCCGCCCACCCTGATGATATGTGCTGGACAGACACGGGGGCCTATTGCCTCACCGAGAGAAGTGAGCACGACATCGTGGCGCTCGCATCGTCCGTGCCCCCGGCTACGCCCCTCCCCGCCATGCTCCTGCCCGCCGACCCCAAGGTCCGCAAGGACTTGCCCATCGCAACCGGCGTGCTGGATTACTTCCCCCTCGCCATCGCCGAGGTGGCCCGCGTCAGCAAGGCGGGCAACGACCAGCACAACCCCGGCCAGCCGTTGCATTGGGACAGGACCAAGAGCCTTGACCACGCGGACTGCATCCCCCGGCACCTGATCGACCGTGGCCGCATGGACACGGACGGGATGCGGCACTCGGCCAAGCTCGCATGGCGGGCGCTGGCGCTGCTACAGACGGAACTTGAGGCCGAGCGTGGAAACGGCTGATCTGCACATCACCGTGCGGCAGACCCGCATGGAGTCCTTCATCGAGGCGTGGATCAACGTGGCGATTGGCTTCACCATCAACTTCGTTGCCAACCTGATCGTCCTGCCCGCCTTCGGCTTCACCTCGCTGACGCTGGGGACCAACCTCATCATCGGGTTGGTCTACACCGTCATCAGCGTGGCTCGGTCGTACGTGATCCGGCGATGGGCGCAGGACCACTTGAGGGCATTCAACAAGCGGGCTGCCGCGTACGTGATCGGGAGGTTGGCATGAGCGACGATCCTATCCCTGATGGCTGGTGCTTCTACACCGCCGACTTCTCGTGCCGCGCTCACGACGCTACGGCGATGGGAAGCGTGACACTCGTACGCGACAAGGCAGGGTGCGCGGCATGGTACGCCCTGTCCGACGAGCAGCGGGAAACCACGGGCCTTTACGTCTACGGCATCGGCCACACAATCGACGGCGCCATAGCGGCTGCCAGTCGCTACGCTGCCGGGCTCGGCCCGCTCCCAGCCTAGTTGGACCTCAGCCAAGCCGAGCGCGAGACTCGGCTGCTGGCCGAGGGGCGGGAGAAGCTCCTGTCCCAAGTCATGCAAGCCGAGAAGGCGGGCAACACTGCGGTGCTGCCTTATACCAACTTCCTAGTCCGCCAAGTCATCACTGACCTAGCCGACCGCATCAAGGAGGATGCGAAGGCCAACGGCGGCGCAGGAGCGTACAAGAAGTTCGCCCTGTACCTGGGTAGCCTGGACCCCTCGCTCGTGGCGCTGAGGGCCATCCAGACCGTCCTGAGCGTGCTCCTGAGCAACGATGCAGCCGACACCCCGCAGCCGGTCCTCAAGAAGCTGTCGTACGCGGTGGGCCGGTCAGCGTACCTTGAGTACCTGATGACGCACTTTGCTGCGCTCTCCCCGCCGCTGTTCAACAGCCTGCTGCGGGAGCATCACAGGACCATGACGAGCGATGAGCGGCACATCGTCAAGGTGTTCAAGGCGCGATACCAGCAAGAGGGCTACACCTTCCCCACATGGGGACACGGGGACACCGAGCAAGTCGGGCATTACCTCGTGCATCAGCTCAAGCGGCTGGCGTTCATCGAGGTGTGGAACAAGGTCGAGCGCGTGCGAGGCCAAGCCCGCGTCTACGGGTACGTCGTGCTGGCCGAGGACGTGCGTAGCTCGGGCCTCGCCCTCATGGAGCGGCTGGCCGACATGCCCCGCATGGCTGGGCCGCTGATCGAGGCGCCGTTGCCGTGGGACGCGATGACCAACACGGGCGGGGGCTTTCACACGGAGGCCATGCAGCGCCTCATGGGCTACGCCGTGCAGGGTGCAGGCATCCGGCAGATACCGGACAGCCACATCGAGGCCATCAACTTTTTGCAGTCCGTGCCGTGGCAAGTCAACACGCCGGTCCTTGAGGCCGTCCGTGCTGTCAGCCTGACGCACGACATAGGCAAGGACATTGTGAGCCCCGATCCGGGGCCGATGCCAGCGTACACGGGCGACACGCCCGAGGAGAAGCGAGCATGGAAGCTGAGAGCGAAGGAGTGGTACACGGACAAGCGTGTACGGGCGGTGAAGCATCGGAGGGTCCAGAAGGCGTACAAGGAGGCCAGCGAGCTTTCCGAGTATTCGAGGATTTGGTTCGCATACTATGCGGACTTCCGGGGGCGGGTCTATTCACGAGCTGGGGGTATATCCCCACAGGGTACGGACCTGGAGAGAGGCGTTATCCGGTTCGCGGAGGGCAAGGCCCTGCATGGCCCGGAGGCGGTGTGGTGGTTCAAGGCGCACGGAGCGTCCAAGTTCGGGCTGGACAAAATCAGCTTCGAGGAACGGGTGCGGTGGGTTGATGAACAGCATGAGACACTCCTTGCAATTGCTGCTGATCCGGTTGGCAATCGCGGTTGGACCGAAGCCGACTGCCCCGTCCAATTCCTTTCATGGGCTTTGGAATACGCGGGGTGGTGCGCCGATCCGGTGGGCTTTGTTTCTCACGTACCAATATCGCTGGATGGAACCTGCAACGGACTCCAGAACTTCTCCGCCCTCCTCCGTGACGAAGTAGGCGGCAAGGCCGTCAACCTCATTGACGGCCCCAAGCCCAACGATGTCTACGCCGACGTAGCGAACAAGGCCCGCGAGATTCTGGAAGCCATGCCACCGTCCCTGCACCGGGACGCGTGGCTCGCGCACGGCCTCAACCGCAAGATCACCAAGCGCACGACCATGACGCTGCCGTACGGCTGCACGCGGTACGCCTGCGCCGAGTTCATCGTCAAGGATTACCTTGAGGCGGAGAAGCCCCCGCAGATCGCACTGGCGGACTACGGCACGGCGGGCAACTTCCTGTCGCATGTCGTGTGGGCTGCCATCGGCGAGACGGTCATCAAGGCCCGCGAGGCGATGGAGTGGCTCAAGGGATGGGCCGCGCACGCTGCCAAGAACGGGCACCGCGTTGCGTGGACGACGCCCACCGGGCTCCGCGTGGTCAGCGAGTACGCCAAGGAACGCATGATCCGCGTCGAGAGCGTGGCGTTCAAGACCCGCATCCGTCTGTTCCGCCCCGAGCCGGACAGCTTGGACCCCCGGCGCATCGCCAATGCCGTCGCCCCGAACTTCGTCCACAGCCTGGACGCCAGCCACCTGACCCGCGTGCTCAATCAGGCGCAACGGCACGGCATGTGCGTCTCGGCCATCCACGACGACTTCGGCGCCCACGCGGCAGACACGGCAGCCCTCTCGCAGATCATCCGCGAGGAGTTCGTCCGCATGTACTCCGACACGGCCATCCTCCAGACGCTCGCGGACTCCACGGGATACACCGTCCCGCCGCCCACGCCGGGCACCTTGGACTTGGACAGCGTGCTGTCAAGCCGGTACTTTTTCGCATAGCAACTAGCCCTTGCCCAGCAAGGGTTTCAGGACACCACCCACATGAATGGAATAAAGCAGGGCTCTAGAACTGCTCGTATCCCCTCAATGGAGAACTCAACTGAGTTACCTATTGATAGGGTAATGGTACTTACACAGCAACAGTACAAGGTACTTGAACAGAAAGCCTTGTCAGGTATGGCTGTAAGAGAGGACACAACTCCTATCCAAGCAGGGATGCAGTTAGGTGTGGAGCATGTACTCCGTATCCTGCGTACTGGCTTTGTGGTTGGGGGATGACCTACCGGCTCTCAGACGGCGGCGACAAGATCGTTGCATTCGAGCGAGGCATCAGCGATGAGCGGGCACACATGGCGTTTGAGACGCCGGGCGTTACCTCGGTCATCGTGGACGAGACGTACCTCGTTGCCTACAGCGTGGACACAAGGCTCATCACTGAGCTTGTCCGCATGAAGCTGTACGACAACGAGGGCACGCTGTCCGGTGTGCAGTCGCACCTCCGGGGCGAGCAATGGCGGTTCCGTTGCGCAATGGTCCTGCATCTGCAATGAAGTACCAGCAAGAACTCCTCAGCGATGTGTGGGACGCCGTGTACCCATTGCTGCAACTGCACTACGAGGAGCTGACGCTCCACAAGGACGTTGTGAAGCTCGCCCCCAAGTGGGTCGAGTACGAAATCCTTGAGACTGCGGGTCTGTTCGCCTTGTTCACAGCACGGGCGGACGACGGCCAGCTTGTCGGCTACAACGCATTCTTCTTGAACACGCACATGCACTACGCCGGGCTGTTCATGGCGGTCAATGACGTGTTCTACATCCGTGACGATTACCGCCACGGCTCAACCGCCCTTCGACTTCTCCGGTTCTCGGAGACGGCCCTCAAACGGCTCGGGGCTCAGAAGGTTGTCTACCACTGCAAGGCAGGCAACAACTTCGCCACGATCCTCCGCAGTCGTCTCCTCGGCTACTCAGACGAGGAGGCTGTGGTCGGAAAAATCATTTGAAGGAATCCAATGGGAATCTCAGCAATCGCTGGGCTGATCGGCGCTGCCGCGACGGTGTACTCCGCCAGCGAGCAGCGCAAGTCGGCAAAAGAGCAAGCCGCTCAGGTCGCTGAGAGCGCCCGGCTCGCCGCCGCCCAGGCCGCAGAGTCGGCGCGGGGCAACGCCCTCGCCTCACAGGCAGCCATTGAGCGCCAGCGTGTCACAGCCCTCGCCGAGCAGGCGACCCGTGACGCCGCTGTCGGCACAGAGGCGCCTGTGGTACAGGCCGGGGCCGCTGCGCCTGTGGAGGCAGCCCGCCGACGCACGGTGCGGGCCACGTTCTCAGCCGACGAGGCTGCGGGCGGCGCCAGCGGGAGCATTCGCGTATGAGCAAGCCCACGCCTAGACGGCAGGGTAAGTCCGCCCTCGGGCGCTGGCAGGAGTTGAACGCCAAGCGGCGTGGCTTCTTGCGGCGCGTCGAGGGCTACGCCTCCGTGACCATCCCGAAGGTCTGCCTGCCTGACGGCGTAGACCAATCCACGGAATCCATCCAGCACGATTACCAAAGCGTCGGCGCACAGGCGGTCAACCACCTCCTGAACAAGCTGATGCTGGCGATGTTCTCGCCGTCCCAACCGTTCTTCCGTCTGGACCCCAACAAGGCCCTGTCGGACAAGCTCGCCGCCCAAGGCATCACCGACGCACAGCTTCGGGACGCTTTGGTCGGCGGGGAGCAGCGCGCCCTCCGCGTGCTGGATCAACGGGCCGTGCGCCCCAAGCTGTACGAGGCGCTCAAGCACCTCATCATCACTGGCAACGTCTTGCTTGACCGCACGGACCCCGACGCTATCCGCGTCATGGGCCTCAAGCGGTACATCGCCAAGCGGTCGGTGAGCGGCAGGCTCATCGAGGTCATGATCCACGAGAAGGTCATGTACGACGAGCTGGAGGACAAGGTGCGTGAGGTGACGCCGGGCCATCAGCCTGAGTCGCTCGTGGACTTCATCCGTTGGTACAAGTGGTCCGGCGCCGATAAGGCATGGACCGTGACGCAGCACGTCGGCGAGCAAGAGTTGCCCGCCGACTTCTCGCACAGTTGGACGGAGGAGAAGTTCCCCATCCACGCCCTGGTGTGGGACTTGGCCGACGAGCACGACTACGGCACCGGCTTGGTCGAGGACTACGCAGGCGACTTCGGCACCCTCAGCACGCTGAGCGAGGCTGAGGTCAAGGCCGCGATCCTTGCCAGCGATTACCGCTGGCTGGCGAACCCGTCCGGCATCACGGACGTGGCGCAGTTCAAGACCTCGCAGACCGGCGACGTGCTCGCTGGCAAGAAGGATGACCTTACCCTCGTGAGCCTCGTTGGTAGCGGCGCTCTTGAGCAACTCGGCAAGTCCACAGACAAGTACATCCGACGCATCGGCATGGCCTTCCTGCTTGGCACTGCCGTGACCCGTGACGCCGAGCGCGTGACGGCGGAGGAAATCCGTATGCAGGCGAATGAGCTGGAGACAGCTCTCGGCGGCGTTTACACACGCCTGTCCGTGGACCTGCAACTCCCCTTGGTCATGTGGCTCCTGGACGCCATCAAGATTGACGTGCAAGGCACGGACCTTGAGCCCACGATCATCACGGGCCTCGCTGCCCTCAGCCGCACGGCTGATGCGCAGAACCTCATGATGTTCCTGAATGACATGGCCGGGATGGCAACGATGCCTGACCCCGTGTTACGCCGCCTCAACATGGAGGCGGTCATGTCCACTGCCGCCGCGTCTCGCGGTATCTCGGCCAGCAAGTATGTCCGCCCCGAGGCGGAGGTCAAGGCCGAAATGGCGCAGGAGCAGCAGGCCCTCGCGGACCAACAAGCCCAAGGGGAAATGGCTAAGGCAGGCGCGCAAGCAGCCGCCCAGCCGGACCCCCAGCAATGAAAGCAACATGCCCCCTGAGACTCCCGCAGAGTTCGTCGTAGCTCCGCCCGCCGCCCCCGTGGCGGCTGCGCCGGTAGCTACGGCACCGGCAGCCCCCGCTGCCGCACCAGCAGCAGCAGCCCCGGCTGCCCCCGCAGCGGCCCCTGTCGCCGCTGCACCCGCTGCTACCCCTCCTGCTGATCCTACAGCGCCCATCGTATTCACTGACCCTACTCCGCCCGCGCCAACCCCGCCATCGGACAACGTGGTCGTGTACGAAAAGACCGGCGATGCCGGGCTCGACGTGGCGTTGCAGTACGTCGGCGCCCGTGGCTTCGGCCCCGACCACCCCGCCATCGTGGCCGCCACCAAGGGCGACTTCGCGGTGCTGGAGGCGGAGCTGACCAAGCTGGGCGACAAGGCCCCCGGCGCCAAGGCGTACATCGACTTGGCTAAGGAGTCCTATGGCCGCAGGAAAGCCAGCAACGAAGCTGCTGCGGCCAAGACCACCAAGGCCGTGCATGACGCGGTAGGTGGCGCAGAGAAGTGGGCTGCAATCCAGGCATGGGCGCAAGCCAATGCTGACCCTGACGAGAAGAAACAGCTCAATGCTGCCTTCGCGGCGGGCGGGCTAGTGGCAACAGCCACGGCAACTCAATTGGCGCAAATGCACGCCAAGGCCACGGCCACAAAGCCCCAAGGCGTCGTCAAAGCCGACGCCCCGGCACATGACCCCTCCGCGAACAGCGCACTAGACGGCAAGGCTTTTGGCCGCGAGTCCGCAGCACTGTACGCAAAGCTCGGCAACAAGATGGAAGGCTCGAAAGAGTACGCCGCCTTGGTTGCCCGTCGTCGCGCTTATCGCGGCGCATAACAAGGAACCACATTGGCTCTCTCCGACATTCTCCAGATCACCCAGCCCGGTCAAGTCCTCGCTGATGGTGATGAACTCGCGCTCCACATTGAGCAGTTCACCGGCATCGTCAACGGCACCATCGAACGCAAGTCCAAGGCTGCGCCGTTCGTTGACATGCGCCCCGTCAAGGGCACCTCCACCATCACCAATGAAGGCATTGGTGAGTCCACGCTGCAAGTCGTGGTCCCCGGCACCAAGCCCGATGGCACCAGCGAGAACAAGGCCGCGAAGATTTCGCTGACCGTGGACACGCTGATCCTGGCTCGCACCGCCGTTCCGCTGCTGGATGACTTCCAGAAGCATTACGACTTCAAGAGCAAGGTCGGCATCGAGCACGGCAAGAAGATTGCCAAGCTGTTCGACCAAGCCATGTTCATTCAAGGCAACAAGGCTGCGGCCCTGTCGGCCTCGGCCTACGGCGCCCTGACCGGGCACCTCGGCGGCTCGACCAAGACGCTCTCTGCGTCCGCCGATGCCACCGACCCGGCTGCGCTGTACGCGGCGCTGAGCGACCTGTTCGCCATGATGGAAGAAAAGGACGTGGACCCGGCCACCGACGACGTGTTCGTTGGTCTGCGCCCCGCTGCGTTCTACGCCCTCATGGACGCCGAGCAGATCGTCAACGGCACGTACATTTCGTCCAAGGGCACCGTCATGGAAAACATGAAGATGCTCAAGGCGTTCGGCGTGCCGGTCGTGTCGAGCAACAACGTGCCCAACACGAACATCACCGGCCACCTGCTGTCCAACTCGCGCAACTCCAATGCGTACGACGTGGACTGCACGAAGCTGGTCGCCACGGCCTTCTCCGGCAACGCCCTGCTGGGTGGCGAGACGATCCCCCTGACCACCGCCGTGTGGTACAGCGAGGAGTGGAAGTGCTGGTTCATCGACGCTCACTTGGCGTTCGGTGTGACCCCGGACCAAGCGGCGTACGCCGGGCGCGTCCTCATTCCGTGACCGTAGGCCCGTAGGGGCTTTCTCAGGGGGCTGCTCACGCGGCCCCCTCGTAGAGTTCCTTGCAAGGAAATCCAATGACCCTCATCGACGCGATCAATGAAATGATCGGGTGGATTGGCGAATCGCCAATTGATTCCACCGACCCTGACTACACGGACCACCCGCTATATGCGTCCGCCCTCCGCATTCTCAACACGACCAGCGAGGCCGTGCAGTCTCGGGGCTGGTGGTTCAATACGTACAAGGGCACGCTCACCCCTGTTGCCGACGCCATCGCGCTCGGTGCCTCGGTGCTGACCGTCAACGTCCTCAACACTTCAATCGACTACACGATCCGCGACGGCGCCTTGTTCGACCTCACGAACAACACGGCCACCATCGAGGACGAGCTTACCGCCATGATCCGCACCCTCGTCACCTTTGACGAGCTGCCCGGCACCGCCGCCACGTACATCACCGCACTCGCCTCCGAGCGATTCGTCAAGACGTACGACGGCGACCGCGCCAAGGTGGCGGACGTGAAGGATGACGTGGAGAAGGCGTACATCCCCTTCCACGCGGACCATATCCGCAACAGCAAGGTCAACCTGTACCACACGCAGAGCATGGGACCGATCCTTGCGAACAGTTGGTACGGTCGTTACAGGCTCCGCTAAATGAAAGCTACCGGCAACTATGCATCCATCGTCAAGGGTGTGTCGCAACAGGCCCCTGCCGACCGGCTAGAGGGGCAACACGGCGAGCAGCTCAACATGCTGTCCGATCCGATCCGGGGCCTCGTGCGCCGCAACGGAATGGTCATCGAGAACCAAGCCCTCCAGGCCGTCTCAGGCGACATGGGCTACGCCACCACGGACAGCTTCTCGTACCGCGCTTACAGCTTTCGGGCCGACGAGCGCGAGTACGACTTGATGTACCGCAGCCGGGCCAAGGTAGGCTCCAGCGCCAACCACCTCGACGGCATCATTGTCTACGACAAGACGCCGGACACGTCCTCGGGGTTCATCCCCGTCGTGACCGACGCCACCGACACGGCGATGGCGACGTACCTGGACGGCGGGCTCAGCGCCCTCACGGCCATTGGCTCGTACGTCCTGATGGCAGGCGCGGACATTACGCCCACGTACACGTCAGTGGATCAGATGGTTGGCCGCACATGGTCGACCTACGGCGCCGCATGGGTCCGTGGTGGGGGCTACGCCCGCACGTACACGATCAAGGCCACCAAGGCGTCCACGGGCGTCACGTACACCGCCACGTACACCACGATGGCGGCGATGTACCCGAACCTGCTGGACCTCAGCTCCTTGGTCTACACCGACCCGGACTATCAGGCCCAAGTGAACACCCTGACGTGGGACTACAACTCCGCCGTCAACGAGTGGATATCGGACGCCTCGGCGGACATTGCCCCTGACAACATCGCAGCGGGCCTCATTGCCGCGCTGACCAGCGCCGGGTTCACGGGCTGGACCCGCAACGGGTCGCACATCGGCAGCATCGATGTGTCGTACATCGAGGTCACGGACGGCGGCGACGGCTCGCTGTTCGTCTCCCTTGCCAGCACCACGACCGCCTCCGACGAAGTGACAGAAATGCACTACATCGGCAAGGTCGTCAAGGTGCAGCCCAAGACTTCCAACGACGAGGCGTACTACCTCAAGGCGTACGCCAAGGACGGCGACCCGACCAACACGGGCCTGCGCCCGGTCATCTGGCGCGAGTCCGCAGGCGTCATCCAGACGCCGACCCGCATCTTCGCCATCGGCGTGCTGCACGAGGACACGTTCTACGCCGCCTCGACGCCGACGCTGCTCGCCGCCCTTGTGCTGGACGAGACGAGTGATGTGCTGGATGTGCCCCCGCTGATTGCCAGCGTGGCGGGCGACCTGACCAGCGCCCCGGTGCCGCACTTCTACGGCAAGGTCATCACGGCGCTGGCGCTGTTCCAGGACCGCCTCATGGTGGCGACGGGCAGCACGGTGAACCTGTCCCGCCCGGGCGACTACTTCAACTTCTACCGCACCTCGGTCCTGACCGTGGCCGACGACGACCCAATCGAGGTCTATGCGCTGGGCAGCGAGAACGACACCATCCGGCAGGCCGTGGTCTATGACCACAACCTCTTGCTGTACGGGGACAAGTTCCATTACTCCATGCCGGGCCGGGTCATCCAGACCCCGGCCACCGCCGTCATCAGCAGCATGTACGCGATGGACAACACGGCGGGCGCCGCCCCGGCGTCCACGGGCTCCATCGTGTTCTGTCTCAAAGAGGACACGAGCATGGCCGCATCGCGGCTGCTGCAAACCCAGCAAGGCGTATTCCAGGACAGGCCGCAGATCGTTGACGCCTCGCGTCAGCTCCGCGACTACGTGAACGGCACGCCTGCTGAAATGGTATCGCTTACGAGCCCGGACATTCTGTTCGTGCGGACGGAGCACTTCCTCAAGTCCACAGGCGCGTTCCCTCGCGCACGGCCCTCGGGCCTGTACGTGTATCAGTACATGGACGCCGAGGACGGCAAGCGGTTGGTGGATTCGTGGTCCGCGTGGGAGTGGTCGATATCGCTGGGCACGCCCATCGGCATGACGGCCACGGCAAGCAGCGACGGCATCATGGTCTACACGCTGGCGTGGGGCAAGAACCAAGCGGGCGTGATGACGCGGGCGATCCTCGCCATGTCGGCCAGTGCCCGCCCGGACCCTACGGGCCTGCCGTACCTAGACGGTATGCGCAAGGCGGACTTGGCTGCGGCCAACGGCATCCTCACGGCAGCCGCCGTCGATGTGGTGCGGGACGTGACGTACACGGCAGCAGGCTCAGCGTACAGCAACGCCACGCCGTCCATCACGGACGCGCAACGCTTCTCCGGCTTGGAGCACCCGCATTACACGATGGGCGACCAGCCCGCCGAGGAGGTGGACCCGTTCCGCTGGACCGGCGTGCAAGGCAACTATGCGGACTATATCGCCGCATATCCTGCGGGGAATACGGGCGACCTGTGGACCGGCGTGGACATGCCCGCGTTCGTGGATATCACGCCGCCGTTCGTGCGCAACCGCTTGGGTAAGGCAAAGACGTGGGGGCGGCTCACGCTGTCCCGTATCCGCGCCACGCTGATCCGCACCGCAGGCTTTCAGGCCGAGTGGATCGACCAAGTGGGCACGGCAGGCGGCGAGCACTTCGAGGGCGTGTACGAGCGCATTCGCTACGGCGTCAATGTGTGGGTCGGGCGCGATGCCCGCAACGTACAAGTCCGGCTCAGCGCCATCAAGTGGCTGCCGCTGACGATCAACGCCCTTGAGTGGGCAGGCCAATGGTTCGACACCAGCGGTAAACGATAAGGAGGCCCTATGGCCCAATTTTCTTGGGCAGCCGCCTCCGACGTGGGACTAGGAATCGCAGGGGCGTTTAGCGCCTGGGGCACCGCCTCTGCGAACTCCATAATCTCGCGTGCCAACGCTGACGCACAGAACGTCGTCCGCAAGGCACAGAATCAGGAAAGGGCTTCGGCCCTGACCTTGGCTGGCACGATGCGCAGCCTTCAATACCAGACCTCCCTGCGCAATGCAGGCGAGGCCAACAACAGCGGCGCCGAGCTGCTGGCCCGTACACAGGAGTCATGGACTCGCGGGAACTTCGAGCAAGGGCTCCGCGACATGGAAGCCCTCGGTGCGTACAACGCCCGTGCTGCCGCCTCAGGCGTCGGCGGGGCCAGCATCCAGGCCGTCTCGTATTCCATGCGGCTGCAACAAGCCCGCGTGGCCGAGCGGCAGGGCGAGAAGCAAAGCGAGATTACGTACGAGCTTATCAAGCAGCGCAGCGGCATCATGCCCGCCGCTGTGAGCCGTCTCGATATTAGCCCGCTGTCGCCGAACATCGACTACTCGGTGAACACCGCGTCGTCCAGTGCCCCGAGCCTCACGGCGTCCTTGATCCAAGGGCTGCTCACCAAGCGTGAGAGCCTACAGACCGCGCTCAACAGCATCCCCCAAGAAGCCCCGGCCTACGCAGGCACGGGCGACTTCGCCCGTATGGACCGAGCCAGTTACTCGCCCATCGTAATTAACTGAGGAGCCTGAATGGCTGATCCGACCCGTCAAGGGCCAGCGACTTTCGCCATCGAGGGCGATGCCCCCGTAGGCTCGTCGGCCTTGCCTCAGTTGGGGACGCCGACAGCGAACCCCGGCAGTATCTCCCCCGGCCTGACCACGCTGCCCGGTGCCGTGGATGACGTGAACGGTAAGACGTTCCGCGCCATCACCGACCTCGCCAGCGGCGCCCTCGCGCCCAAGATCAAGGAAGCTGCCCAAGAGCAGTTCATCAGCGGCGTGCAACGCGCCATGACCGGCGAGGCCCTTGGCGAGATTGTCAAGGACCAACCTTGGTACTCCGATATCTTCGCCCCGTCCTCCGCCCTGGCGGGCGCCCGTGCGTACACCTCGCAGCAAGCCGTAGCCCAATGGGCGGGCAAGATGCAGGAGCAGATGCCCAAGCTGGCCCGCACAGGGCCGGAGGAACTCCGCTCGGCTGCCGTAGGCGCCATGCAGGGGTTCATGACCGGGGACACCGCCGCCGACGCCTTGATTACCGGCGCCGTGGTGGAGCAGATGGCTCCGCTGTTCCGCCAACATGCCAAAGAGCATTACGTATTTGTTCAGAAGCAAGCCACGGAGGCTCAGATCGGCTCATGGGAGGCCGGGGCAGCGGTCCTACAGGGCTTCATGTCCAAATCCGATGACATGGTATCCCCCTCCGACAAGGACGCAGCCAAGAGCCGTTTCCTTGGCTCTGTGGCGCCGTTTGCGGACCAAAGCGATGAGAGTTTTGAGCGGAACATCGCAGCGTTCCTAGAGGGTGCCGCGACACAGGGCTCCTTCCATGTCGTCAAGCTGTTCAAAGACAGCGGCCTCTACGCGAAGATCAGCCCGGATAAGCGGGCCACGTTGGATCGGCAACTCCATGCAGCGGGGGCACAGACGCTCGCCAACGCCACGCCGAAGTTCGCCATGGAGCTAGCCATGCTCTACAACGACCCGACGCAGAACCCCGCCGACATTCCGGCAAGGGTCGAGGCCATCAATGCCAAGGCTGCCGCGCTGACCGGCGTGACCGAGGCCAGCCTCGTTCCGCCTAACCAGGTGGACAACATCATGGGCCACATCATGACGGCCCAGCGCACTGCTGCGGACGCAGCGGCCCGCCGTGCGGCATCCGCTGAGGAGCGGCAGGCCGAGAAGCTTCAAGCACTCGCGCACACGGCGGCGATGCTCGGTGCCGCGCCGGGTGCATTGGACCGCTGCATCGCAATGGGCGGCTGTAGTGAAGCCGATGCCGAGAAGGCGGGCCTCGCCGCGTTCAACAGCGCCCCCACGGCAGCAGACAAAGCAAAGGTGCTGAATGCCCGAACGCGCAGCGGGTTCAATTCCGTCAAGAGCATTTACACCGAGACGCTACGCTCGCCTGAGTACACCAAGGGTGTAGGCCAGATGACGCAGGTGTATGACAGGCTGGACGAGAAGGTCAAGACGCAATACTTTGACGACCACGAGCGGGCGCTCATGGACAAGTTCAGTGCTCAGGTGCGCGCCGGTACGCCCGAGGACATTGCCTGGGTTGGCGCCCGCAACTCGGCAGGCATCGCCAATTTCATGATTCCCGATGGTGCGAAGGACGAGGCCAGCAAGGCTATCCGGGACGCCGTAGATGAGGAGTTCGGCGGGCATTGGTACAAGGGCTCGTGGTTCGGCGCAGACGGTGTGACGGACTCAGGCAAGAAGTGGATCGAGGCGATGGTGATGAAGACGTACAAGTCTGATCGCACCAACAACCCGCCTGAGGTTGCCGCCAAGCGTGCCGTATCCATCTTGCGTAAGAACGGGCTGGAGGTTCAGGGCAGGCATCCTGTGCTCAAGTCCCGGCCCGACGACCGCCCCCTGTTCATGGTGGTTGGAGAGAGCGAACAAGGCACCGCCGAGGCGTTCGACTCCCTCATGGAGCAGAAGGCCAAGGAAGTCGGGGCTACGCTCGACCACTATGAGTCACAGCGCCCGCCAGACCGCAACGGGGCGGCGTACATACTCGTCACCGGCTGGAATGACAAAGGCGCCTCGGTATCTTGGAACATCAGTTCTCAGGAAATCAAGGCAGAGGTTGTGCGCCGTGTGAGCAAGAAGATGAACGTACCCAGCCTCGTTGGGCGCTCCGTCACCGGGTTGGTAACGGACGCGGCTACGGGGCCGGTGCAGTAGGCTTGGACGGGCCGCGTGCCCGCCACAGCTTATTGAGGCCCCAAAAGACCGTGACGAGGAGCGTGGTGGCGATCCATATGCGGAGTAGCCCCTCGGCATAGTTGCCCTTGAAGGCGACATACCAAACGGCGAACCCGTAAATCAGCGCGATCCAGGCGGCGCCCAGCCAGTGCCGTACAGCGATCCAGATTAGGAACGTCCCCACGAGCACGAGGGGGTCCGTCATCAGAGCCAGTAGCTTCACCATAGTCTGACCTCCAGACTGAGCAGTATAGCCCGCCACGCATTGCCGTGTGCGGGCTTTTTGTCGTTTAGGAACCAATGCAATTAGACGCACTTCGTGCCCTGTCGCCCGAGCAAGCAATGCAGGCCGCAGCACAAGAACTCTCCCTCCCCCTTGACTTCTTTGACCGCCAATGGGCGCAGGAGAGCGGACGTGGCCGCAACAAGACAGGCCCCGTGTTACGGGACGGTGAACGCGCTCAAGGCGACTTCCAGATCAAGCCCTCCACACAAGCCGCGTGGGAGCGCCGGTTCGGTAAGACGTTCGACGCCAACAACTTCCACGATAGCTTGTTCATGGCGGCTGAGACGATGCGAGAGAACCTCGCCAAATTCAAAGACCCCGTGGATGCCACGAGGGCCTACAACGCCGGGTGGGACAAGAGCCGGTGGAATAACCCCGAGACGGTGGGGTACGTTGCGGCTCTGTGGCCCACGGCCAAGACTGCCCCCACAGCGGCGGCTGCTGATTGGCCCACGCTCCCGTCGCTCAAGCAGCACCCTGCGAAGGCGCCCGATATCTCGAAGGAGATTGGTGATGCCCTCAACGCGAGCGTAATGCCGCAGCCCGCAGACGGCATCGAGCAAGGCCGGGCTGATGCTGCTGGGCGGTACGCGGCAGCGGTCAAAGAGCAGGCCCGGAAGGAAGGCACCGGAGTATTCGACGTGGGCCATGAAGCCGAGCGCGATCCGCGTGTCATGCCCACATGGTCGATTCTGAATTGGTTCAATTCCGAGCCCGCCGACCCGTCGTTTGACTACATGGCACAGCGCGAGACGCTGGAAGCCGGGATGACGGAAGACGAGCGCAGCTACATGCGCGAGAACGTCACCAGCGAGCAGACCGCCCTGCGTGCCCGTGCGGAGATTGAATACCGCCGTGGCCTGGATCAGACGTACTCGGATGCAGGCGGGCTTAAGGCATTTACAGGCCAGATGGCCGCTGGCCTTACCGACCCCGCGAGCCTCGCGCTCGGGCTGGGGATGGTCAAGGCTTTCCAGATGGCCCGTATCGGCTCCGGGGCAATGATCGCTGCGGGCAGGCCCGGTGCTGCTGTCGGCTCGATGCTGGCTGAGAACGCCGCAGCGAACGTCGCTATCGAGGGCGTATCCGATGCTGTCGGCGAGGTAAAGACCTCGGGCGACTACGCCATGGCTGCTGCCTCTGGCGCCCTACTGGCCGCTCCGTTCTCGCGGGGCGTGTTCCGTCAGGGCGCTGAGGCCGCGATCCGCGAGCACGCCACCTCTATCCATGAGCGGGCCGTGGCCGAGCAATCCGCCGCAGCCACCCGCGTCATGCGCGAGGAGCCGAACCTCACGCCCGAGCAAGTAGCCCGCCGCGTCGAGGACAACGAGGCTGACCAGATCAGCCGCGCCGTGCAAGAGGCCACCGGGCCGCAGCGTCAGGACCGTGTGGTCCCCGACGACGTGCGCAGCGAAATGGTGGACGAGTTCACGGGCGTGCCCGAGAAGGTGTCGTCCGCCAAGGAAGCGCCGGACCTCGCTATGGACGCGCTCGACTTCGAGCAGCCGCCAATCATTGAACAACTCAGGAAAGGAAGCGTGGCCCGGAAGGTCAACGACAACGGGCAGAAGATCACACTGAGTTGGAGCCTGGACGGAAACAAGCCCGTGCAGCACGGGAACCTCCGCGACACACTCGACGCGATCAAGACGCACCCCCTCGCCTCGCCCGTTGAGAAACGGACGGCCACCTATTTGCAGAAGGTCATGTCCAAGGATGGACTTGACATGGAGATTCGGTTCTCCAGCCGCGATGCCCGCAGCAACTACGACCCCTCCGGGCCGGGCGTTGCGATCTATGACCCCAAGGGCAACATGGCGCCCAACGACCTCGGCGAGAAGGTCAACGGCCTGACCAAGTACGGCGTGTACTCCGTGCTGCACGAGGTATTCCACGCCGCCACGTACAACCGCATTGCGACGTGGGAGAAGAAAGCCGGGCTGATGAACGCGGAGCAAATCCGCATCATGCGCCAATTCGAGGACTTGTTCGACCGCTTCAAGGAGCAGGTTGACGAGCTGGGCAAGGTCAAGGCCGAGCACGGCGCTCGGTACTCCGCGACCAACCTGCACGAGTTCGCTGCGCAGTTCTTCACGGACAAAGAGACGCGGGACATTCTGAGCGTCATGCCCGGCAAGCCCGTGGCGGGTCGCTCGACCAGCGCCCTGCGAGAACTCATGTCCATCATCAAGAGAGTCCTCGGGCTCGAAGGCCGCAACGCCTTTGATGAGGGCGCCAAGATCATCGACCAGATGATTGCGATGCCGATGGACAACGTGCAGTTCAAGAACGGCACGCCTGTGTTCGCACCGGCCCAGCCCAAGGTAACGGAGACGCCGGAGTTCAAGACTTGGTTCGGTAAGAGCAAGGTTGTGTCCGTGGGCGGAGAGCCTCGCCCGATGTTCCACGGCACCCGCAAGTCCCCTGACGGCGAGGGTATCCACTCCTTCGACACCTACGGGTCCGAGTACGGCCTGTTCGGGCAAGGCAGCTACTTCACAGACAGCCCCGGTGTAGCCTCCAGCTACACCAAGAAAGGGCGTGGGGACGGTCCCACGGTGTACCCGGTATACCTCAAGATCGAGCACCCGATCAACATGGACGGCCCCGCGAAGGCGGCGGCATGGGCCAAGGCGTTCCCGGAGGTTGACTTTGAGGGCGAGTACAAGCCCTCGGGGAACACTAACGAGGCGCACTACCGGCAGGTAGAGGAGTGGGCACGGGACGCTGAAATGCTCAAGTACGAGGCCGCTGAAATGATCCAAGACGGGATCAGGCAGATGGGCTTTGACGGCATCACGCACATCGGCGGCGGGCGTGTGGACGCGACCGGCGAGAAGCATCGCGTGTTCATTGCCTTTGACCCCGAGCAGGTCAAGTCGTCCATCGGCAACACGGAGTTCGACGGCAGCAAGCCCGGCATCGTCCAAGCAGGCGCCAACCCCGACGTTGCCCGGCGCAACAAGGACACATGGGGCGCCCGCATGGTGGAGAACGCCAAGCGGTACATGGCGCTCAACCCCATCAACCAAGAGAAGTTGAACGTCGCTACCAAGTGGATCGGCGGCGTGTCGGCGGGGCTGCGCCTTGCGGCGAGCAAGAACGAGATTGCGCAGCTCGTGGCGTCCTTGGTCGCTGAGACGACTACAGGCGCAGCCGGGCGTCTAAACAACGTGGCAATGCGTATGGCGCATCTGCACCCCGCGTTCGTCGGCAACGGTATGTTGGACTTCAACAATGCGTACGCTGTGTACCGTGGCCGTAACGGCGGTGGGCACATTGAGGATGCGTGGCACGGCAACATCAAGCGCCAGTTCAACGGCAAGGTCTACGAAGAGGTTCTCCGCCGCAGGCACGCCGACTACACCCCTAACCGCGACCTCACCGTCGTGGAGGCCGCTGACGCCCTTGAGGGCATATTCGAGCGTGCCCGGCAGGGTCAGGTAGACGCGGGCGTGTTGGGCTGGGGCAACCTGCCCGCCAACTCCAAGGGCTACATGCCGCAGGCCCTTGACGGGGCCAAGCTACAAGCCGCCACGCTCCAGGATATCGAGTTGCTGCACGGGGTACTGGCCCGGCAATTCGAGGAGCGTATCGGCTATGACTCCCGCTTCTCCGCCGACTTGGCGCGCAAGTACACAGAGCGTGTACGGCGCCGGGCTATGGGCGAGGAAGGCGTTGACGGCCTCGCGGCTGGCGGCGACGGCCTGCAACTGGTCCGCGACGTTGTGGAAGAAATGGGCGGCGACCCGTCCCTCATCGACCGCGCCCGCGCTGCCGAGTCCACCAAGGGGCAGGGGCACACCAAGAAGCGCCTGGACATTGACCTGTTGGCGGAGCTTCGGCCCGGCCTCCGGGTGATGGACTTCTACGAGACTGATCCGCTGAAACTCGCGCGGTCGTATGCAAGGCGCTCAGCGGGCACCGTGGCGCTGACCGAGAAGGGCATCATGGGCATCCGGGGCGCCCGAGAGTTACGCGAGGCTGCCCTGCACAAGAGCGCCACGCCGATCACGAAGGACGAGCTGGGCGCAATGGATCAGGTGTTCGCTGAGATTCTCGGCACGCCTGTCGCGGGTGCCAAGGTATCAGCGGGCGCAACCAACTTCGCGCTGTTCGTGGGCCTGCAAAGGCTGGGTGGTCTGGTGTTCGCTCAGGCATCCGAGACGTTCAATATGAACCATAACCTCGGGCTGCGCAGCGTCTATAACGGAGTGCCGGAACTGCCCCGCCTGCTCGGCGAGGTGGGCCGACTCGGAAAGGGCGAGCGCAGCAACAACCACATCCTACGCACCGTGGAGCCCTACGGCGGCGAGATTGGGATGGAGTCGTACAAGATGATCGCCCCACTGGACGCCCCGGACGCAATGCTGTCCGGGTATATGGATCAGCCGGGGCTGCTGTCGCGGCTGCTTCGGGCGGGCGGGCATCTGCAATCCAAGATCAGCGGGTTCCGTGGCCTCATGGCCGCGCAGCACCGTATGGTCGCGGAGCAGATCGTCATCAAGGCGCTGCGGTACATCCGCGACGGCAAGAACGACATTAACCTTGCGGACATGGGCTTTACACCCGAGGTGGCCGAGTCCCTCCGGGGCGACCTTAAGCACATCACGGAGTGGGACAGCAATGACCACTTGATAAGCCTTGACCTCACGAGGGTCAGCGATGTGCGGACGGCGGAGGCATTTATCTCGGCGGTGCGTCGTGGTACAGGTCAGATCATCCAAGGCACCTTCATTGGTGAGCGCAACGCATGGGTCCACAACGACTACATGCGGGTCATCACCCAGCTCCGCACCTTCGGCATCACCTCCGCAGAGAAGCAATGGGGCCGCACTCGGATGAACCACGGGTACACGTATGCAGCGGGCGCAATGCTCGGGCAGATGGCGTTGGCCCTCCCGATCTACGCCGCCAAGGTGCAAGTCATGGCGGCGGGCCGCGAGGACCGCGAGAAGTACATCAAGGACGCCATGAGCCCTGCGGCGCTGGTGCGGGCCACGATGAACTACTCCAGCATGTCCGGCTTCACCGCCGATGTGCTGGACCTGACAGCCGCCGTGGCGGGCGGTTGGGGCGGCAACGATATGAAGAAGGCACTAGGCGTACGCACTGACGCCGCGAGTGTCGGTAGAACTATCCCGGCTGCCGGGACCATCGACATGCTCGGGAAGCTCGCCACAGGCAGGCTAGACCTGCACACGGGCATCAAGCAATTCCCGTTCTCCGGCCTCTGGTATCTCCAGCCCGCACTCAATCTGACGAAAGACAACTGATGGCATACGCCCCTGTGCGCCAGCCCGAGCCCATCCGATCCTCGCACCCCATCAGCGGTGGCGGGGGCTCGGGCGCTGGCGCCGGGGGCGTTTACTCCCCATCGCTGGCGCAGTCCGTCAGCACAACCCTCGTTGCAGGCGTCGCCTACAGCGCATCCAGCACGCCGAGCCTTGGCTCGTTAGTGCCCACACAGACCTCCAATGCCACCTCCCCATGACCGAGATTGATGCACCGTTCCAGCCCGGAACCGTAAAGCCGGAATCGGACTATCTGGAATTGCAGCGCCTCGGCAAGAAGCTGGGGATACCTGTCGTACAGCAGTTCATCAAGCTGGAGTCCTTGGCCCCTGACGGCTCGCTGCACGCGGCCTACGAGGACCGCAGCCGCACGCTGAATCGGAATTACTGGAACTGGTTTTACAAGCAGTTCGGCGGCTTCATCACCAGCACCAGCGGCCCGGCCACCACCCTTGCGATGGCGTCAGATACGACGTTCGGCGCCGGGCACCTGACCAACAAGAACACGGCAGGCACGGTCGCCAACACCAGCGCAACGACCTTCGGCGGTGGCCCTGCCGCAATGGGGTCCGCTGGCTCCGTGGCCGCTGGCCTCGTGGCCGGGACGGGCGTGGCTGCCGAGAGTTTCGAGGACGTGGCCCTCGGGGCCTTGATCGCGCACGGTAACGGCGCTGGGCAACTCGCCTATCAGGCCATGACCCTCGGCACGCCCGCGTACAACGCTGGCACGCTGACATGGACGTGGGCCTGCTCTCGCGTCCTAAACAACAACAGCGGCGGCACTATCGTCGTCGGCGAGACGGGGCTGTACGCCTTCAACGGCAACGGCAACACGTACATGATCGCCCGCGACTTGCTATCCCCCGCCGTGTCCGTGCTGAATGCCGGACAACTCACCATCACTGTCACACAAACCTTGACCTTCCCAGCATGAGCATCAAGCAATTCATATCGGAGGTGTTCAAGGACGCACCGATCATCGGCACGGGCGCGGCCACGTTATTCAACGTGCGCCTCGACACCTGGGTACTGATCCTCGCGGTCCTGTACGGCTTGGGCCGGTTCATGTGGTTGGGGGTCGAGGCTTACTGGAAGTGGGAGGACCGCCAACATGGCAAGGGCAAATGACACACAGATGGACGAGCTGCACGGTGCGCTGTGCAGTTACTTCCTCAAGCTGATCGGCGGGCAAATCCCCGACATGCAGGAGGTCGTTGTGACCGACTCGGAGACGGGCGGCGTCACAAAGACGTGGAAAGCCTCGGGCCTCATGGTCCGGCCCGGCGCGGGCGACCTCGCCGTCATGGCGAAGTTCCTCAAGGACAACGCCATCACGGGCGCCGCTGCCGAGGGCAACGAACTGTCCGAGCTTGAGAAGCAACTCGCCGCACGCCACAAGCGTAGCGGTCGCCTGCCCACTGCGGAGGACGCCAAGCAGGCGCTCGCCGAGGTCGGTAGCAAGCTGCTCAATTGAAAGAGAGCAACGAACTAGCACTCGCCCGCTGGGAGAAGGTTTACACGCTGCAAAGGGCGTACCCGCACTTTGTACCGTTCCTTGAGGACATGATGACGGAGCTTGGTTTCGGCACGACCGAAATTCAGGCCGAGATAGCAGAGTTCCTTGAGTTCGGCCCCATGTACCTCATGGTGCAGGCGCAGCGTGGTCAGGCCAAGACAACCATCACGGCAATCTTCGCCGTGTGGTGCCTGATACATGATCCCAAGTGTCGGGTGCTAATTATCTCGGCGGGCTCGACGCAGGCCACCGAGATTTCCGTCCTGATCGTCAAGCTGATCCTGTCGGTGGACATACTGGAGTGCATCCGGCCCGACAAGAACCACGGGGACCGTACCTCCGTTGAGGCGTTTGACTTGCACTACTCCCTCAAGGGCGTGGACAAGTCCCCCTCCGTGGCCTCGGTCGGTATCACGTCTAACTTGCAGGGCAAGCGGGCGGACTTGCTGATCGCGGACGACGTGGAGTCGCTCAAGAACTCGCAGACCGCAGTGATGCGGTCGCAGCTCCTCAACATCACCAGAGACTTCTCCTCCATCTGCTCGAATGGTCGGATCATCTACCTCGGCACGCCGCAGAGCATCGAGTCCATATACAACACGCTCCCGTCCTCGGGCTTCGTGGTCCGTGTGTGGCCTGGGCGCATCCCCAACGCGGAGCAGATCAAGCACTACAGCGCCACGCTGGCGCCGAGCATCGCACGGAGGGCTAAGGCCCATCCCGAGCTGATGACCGGGTGGGGTATGGACGGCAAGCAAGGCGCGGCCACCGACACGTACCTCACGGACGAGATTCTGCTCAAGAAGGAAGTGGCGCAGGGCCAGGCCTTCTTCCAGTTGCAGCACATGCTGCTTACGGCGCTGACGGACGCGATGCGGTTCCCGCTCAAGACCGAACACCTGATCGTGATGCGGCTCGACGGCGAGAACCTGCCCCTCAAGGTGGTCCGCTCGATGAGCGAGCAGCACTTGCGGTCGTGGTCCGTTGACGGGCGCACGTACCTCACGAGCGTCCCACTGTCGGTGAGCCCGGACACGTCCCATGCGCAAGCACGGGTCATGTATATCGACCCCGCAGGCGGCGGTATCAACGGCGACGAGACGGCGTACTGCATCGCGGACCTGTTGAACTCCAACGTGTTCGCACAGGACATTGGCGGCATACCGGGCGGACACGATCCCGAGAAGCTACAGTTCCTCGCCGACAAGGCGGTGGAGTGGCGCCCCACGATCATCAAGATCGAAAAGAACATGGGCTTCGGCCTGTTCCGCGAGGTGCTGCAACCTATCCTCAAGGCGGCGTTCGACAAGGCTGGCTTGCCCATGCCGTCGATAGACGATGACCTTGTGGTGGGGCAGAAGGAAACCCGCATCATCGGCACGGTGGAACCCGTGCTAGGCCGGGGCTCCCTCATCATCAATGAGGCGATCCTTGAGCAAGAGTCGGTCAGTATCTCGCGTTACGACGTGAAGGTCCGGCTGACGTACTCGTTCCTGTTCCAGTTGGCTACGCTGACAAGGGACAAAAATTCGCTAAAGCACGACGACCGGGTTGACGTATTGGAGGGGGCCATCAGGCACTTCTCCGCTGCGCTGGCGGTGGATCAAAGCAAGGCTATCGAGGCGCTACGACAGCGCGAGCTAGCGGCGTTCATCAGGAACCCGCTCGGCCTACCCTCAAACATTCTCAAGCAACTGCATCCGCAGCCTGCGAGCCCGTGGTTAAAGCGGGTGAGGAAACTCTAAGAGCTACCAAATGAAATCATCTGACCTCCCGAACATGAACGGCCTCGTGAACAACGCGAACCGTCTCAAGATCGAAGTGACCAAGGCGATCAACCACGCCGCCACGTACGCGAAGCGCGGCCTGGGCTACAGCCCCGCCGCCGACACGCTCATGGACCTCGTGGCCGCTATGACGGACGAGATTCGCCCGTGGACCCGCGCTGACAGCATCGCCGTCTTGCCTGCCACCGTGACGCTCGCCGAGGGCGAAGTCCAGGCCGTCACCGTCACCGCGACGTGGCCGGACGCCGGTACGCAGATTGTCATGGCCCCGGACACCGCGACCCTGACGTACAACACTGCGCCGTCGAACACGAACACCGTCACCATCGGCGACCGCGTGTATACGTACAAGACGGCCCTGACAGAGACGAAGGCCACCGGCACGCTGACCGCGACGACCATCGCGGACACGAACACCGTGACCATTGGCACGAAGGTCTATACCTTCCAAGACTCGCTGACCAACGTGGACGGCAATGTGAAGATCGGGGCCACCCTGACCGACACGCTGACGAACCTCAAAAACGCGATCAACCTCGGCGCCGGTACTGTAGGCACGGACTACGCCACGCTGATGACGGCGCACCCGACCGTGGAAGCCACTGCCTCCAACGGCACGACCGTCTCCCTGCGGGCTGAGACGGCTGGCACGGCGGGCAACGCCATTGCCACCACGGACACCCTGACTGATGGCGCCTTCGGTGCCGTGACCCTCACGGGCGGCGTGGCGGCGGTTGCCAACGAAATCCTGATCGGCGTCAGCACGACCACGGCTGCGGCCAACTTGCGTTCTGCCCTCAACGGCACTTCGGGCGCTGGCACCACGTACAGCACGGGCACCGTTGCCCACGCGGACGTGTTCGGCCAGAACAGCACCAACGTGCTGTCCGTGTTCACGCGCACGCACATGGAATCGCCCCCGGCCCTCGCCAAGTCCGGCACGCACCCGACGCTCTCGGCTGCTGTCATGTCGGGCGGCGTGTATGACACCCGCGTCACCGTGGCGTCTAGCGCCGCTGGCGATGGCGTCATGTCCGCTGATGGCCGCATGACGTGGGTTAGCTCCGGCGAGTCCACGGCCACCGTGTCCTTCCACGGACGCACGGACACGCTGGTCGCCACGCTGTCGTAATGCTCTCCCGCCTCCAATGGGGGCGGGCCAGTGCGAGAGCCCTCAGCGCCGCAGCACTCATCCTGCTGATGGCGCTGGAGGGCTTCCGCGCCCTTCCCTACAAGGACATTGCGGGCATCTGGACGGACGGCTACGGGAACACGCACGGCGTTGTCCCCGGCCAGCCGGTCACGGAGCCGCAAGCGCAGGCCACGCTAATCCGCCACGTCAATGTGTTCGCCTCGGGCCTCGACAGATGCCTGCTGGTGACACCGACACAAAACCAATACGACGCTCTCATGCTGTGGACCTACAACGTAGGCGTCTCCGCAGCGTGCAGCAGCACCCTGATCCGGCTACTCAATCAAGGGGCACTCCCCTCGGTGTGGTGCGGGCAATTGTTCCGGTGGAACAAGGTTCGCATCAATGGGCAGCTTGTCCCTAGTCGGGGACTGACAAACAGACGGCAGGCGGAACACACGCTCTGCATGAAAGACTCAAATGGCAAAACTTGAACACCGCGACCAAGCGGACAGCACGTACCGCGTCACCGATGGCAGCAATGGCGCAGTACACACCAAGGGCGTCGGCTCCGGCGCTGTGGCGTCCGATGGCACCGTGCTTGACCTGGGCGGCGCCCTTGTCATGTCGTACACCGCAGGCGTCCTGCAATACATTGAGGTCGCCAGCGGCGAGGACACTTACCGGCAAACGTTCACGTACACGGGCGATGACATGACCGGCGTGTCGGCCTGGACGCTGGTGGTGGTCTAATGAACCCGTTTGAAAATATCGGGCTGTTCAAGGCAGGCCTCGCGGCGCTGGGTTATACGCCGGGCTCGTCGGCTACCGCAGGCGGCGGTGTGGTTGACAGCAGCGGCTCAGTTACGCTCACCAGCGCATCAATGCGGGCGCATAAGCTCGCGCCAACAGCCAACGGGAATTACGTCAAGCTGCCCGATGCCACGACCTGCGCCTCGGGCGGCTCAATGTTCGTGCTTGGTAACCCCTCGGCGTATTGGGTGCGCGTTCTAGATAGCACAGGCGTGATTCGTGGCTTCATCCCGCCGTACACGACCGTGGAGGCATCCCTTGCCGACAACTCCACGGCGGCGGGCGGCTGGCTGCTGGATGGGGCCACGCTGTTCGGCATCACGGCCACGCTGCGCACGGCAGATATTGCCAGAAACTCTCGTGCGCAGTTCCTTGAACTTGACACCACCCGCACCCTGATCGTGTTCGGTACGGGTGGCACGGGGACGGTTTCGGCGGTCGTCTATGACGCCTCGGACTGCACCTGGGGCACGGTCACTGCCGTGCGCAGCGGCGCGTTGATCGGGCCGTACTTCAATTCGATCATCCTGAGCACCGACTTCGTGCTGGTCGTGTCCAACGACGGCTCGACGGCTATGGAGGCTGTCACGCTGTCCATCAGCAGCAAGACCATCACGGTCAACACGGCGGGTAAGGGCACGGCCACGCTCGCCGGGGGCATCGCCGCGGTGGGCGACATCATCCTGCTGGGGTCGTCGGTTGTGTTCTCCTACACCAGGGCCACGACAACGCAAGCAGCGCGAGCCGTGACGATCAGCGGCACAGCGGCCACCATCGGCGCGGAGGTAGCGATTGCCGCGACGAACACAGGGTCGCTGTGGAACGTCGCCCCGCACCTGTACGCGGTCACGTCCTCGGTGGTACTCGCCATCGGCGCACTGTCTGGCTCCAGTACGGGTTACGCAAAGCCGTATACCTTGAGTGGCAGCACGCTGACGCTGGGCACCGGGACGACCTTCGGAACGGTCATCGACAACGGACGATTCCGCACGCTGGCTATGGGCTCGCGCTGGCTCGTGCTGTGGACCGAGGCGAATGGCGGCACCACGTTGTCGGCCTCACTCATTTCCATGTCCGGCACCACGGCGTCACTCACGAGCGTCACTTCGGTGCTGACTTCGCTGACGGCCTCAACTGACCCGGCAGCAGTCGTAGACCTTCAGCTCATCAGCAGCAGCAAGGCGCTGGTGACCTCGTTTTCGTCAGCGTCCTTCCGCTGTAACCTGCTGGTCGATACCGCAGGCACCGTCTCGAAGGGGACCGAGTACAACCCGACGCTGGGGAGTGCATCGGCCTACACCTCGCACGCCATCGCGGCGGTGTCCGGGAACAATGCGCGGGTCTACCTCGCGGCTACGGCTGGACATGGGCGCATCCTCACGCTCGATTGCTCCAGCACTTCGCCCGTCATCAGCGCGGGCGATGTGCTCCCCGCCTGGGCCAACCCGGCGACGCCTTCCTACTCCAAGGGCAGCACCCGGCACCCGTCTCTCATGCGGTGCGGCGGCGGTTGGTCTTTCGTGCAGGGGTCGGCAACCACGGCTGTGAATCAGGCCGTTGTCGTGGGCGCGACCGAAGTGTTTCCAGTGCCTGCGCCCCTGCCTAACCTCTGGCAGCAGCAGATCACGAGCAACTTCGGCACGTTCAATCCGAGCGCCTGCGTGTCCGACTACGCCACGTGGCAGTTCAATGAGAGCAACACCAACCCCGCCTTCCTCACGCTCGTGAAGGTTGAGGGCGCGCAGCCTTGACGGCTAAGCTGATCGCACTGCTCCTCGCAGCCCTGGCCTTCGCAGGCTTGGGGCTGTGGGGCCAGCAACAGCACCTTGCAGCGACCAAAGCGAAAGCCGAGGTCCAGACCCTCACCAAGACGCTTGAGGGCACCAAGGCCGCTCTGGACGCCTCCGTGAAGGATGGCAAGGCCAAGGCCGCAATCAATCTCGCAAAGCAGCGGCGGATCAACCAGCTCGCTGCCACGGCGGCACAGACTCAGAAGGCGCTCAATGAAGCACTCAAAGAAAATCGCGCTTGGGCTGATGCTCGCGTTCCAGATGGGGTGCTCAGCGCCATCGACCCCACTTACGATCCGGCCCCTGCCGGACCCGGCGTGGACCGAGCAAGTCCCGATCCCCTCCCGACAGGGCAATGACAACGCGGCCCTCGCTGCATGGGCGAAAGCCTTGCGCGAGGCGCTCGCCGTAGCCAACACCAACCTCGCTGCCATCCGGCAGTACATGGAGACGCAGTATGGGACTCCGTGATCGCGGCTACGTCATTGATTACTACATGCCCTTGTTCTCGGGCGTGGACTCCGCCAAGCGGGCACGCGGGCGCCTGACCTTCCCACCGGGCGTGTACGTCCCCGGCGACGGGGGCTCCGGCACGCCGGGCGGCTCGGGCGATGGGGACGGGGGCTTTCAGACGCCCATCGACAGCTCCATCGCTGTCCCGGTCATCACGGACCCGAGCCTGCTGGACGCCATCGTAGAGCCAGCAGACAGCGCAACGTCCTCGGCCTTCTCGTCAGATAATGGGCAGACGCACGTGGCCTCGCGGTGGATGATCCAAGTCGCGCAGATCGTGGACCTTGCGCCCACCTCTCAGGGCACGGGCATCTTCATCTACGACAGCGGGCCGACCACATCGGACCTGACCACCCTGCCCTTCGCGGACGTGGGCTTGCAGTCCGATGGGGCGTACCTCATCACGGTGCGCCACAAGGGCAGCGGCGGCGGCTGGAGCGATTGGTCCTTGCCCGTCGTGTTCTCCCTTGTGCCGTGCATCGCGCCGCCTATGGACCCCGATGAGGCAGCGGGCCTGATCTTGTGGCTCGACGCCGCAGACGCAACGACCATCACTGAGGTGGCGGGCCGCGTGTCGGCCTGGGCGGACAAGAGCACAGCGGCGACGAACGCCACACAGGCGACAGGGGCCTTGCAGCCCTTGCTCAGCACGGACGTGTTCCCTGCCGGGGCGATGAAGGTCGCTGGCGGCGAGGGCATGGCGTTCACGGAAAAGACCGTAACGCCGGGCACGGTGTTCATGGTCGTTGACTGGACGACTGCGGCGACGACAACCTCCATTGGACTGTCCAAGGCACAGATCAGCTCCGGCGATTACCTGTCCCTGCTCAGCATAAGCCCGCCACAGGTGGGAAGGCTGCGGGCGGACAACTCATCCGGGAGCAACCTCGTTGCTGACACCCTGGCAGTGCCGACCGGGCAGCACATCGTTGAGTTCGTACTCGGCGCCACCCCGGCAACCTCGTACCTGTACGTCGATGGCGTCCAAGAGGCCGCGAGCTATCTTGGCTCCAGTTGGGCTCTGGAGGTATCGGGCTTCGGCCTGCAAGCCACCTACGTCGGCAACAACAACCAGATCGCCGAGATAGCCGTGTACGACACGGCGCTGTCAGTGGAGGACCGCTTGGCGATCCGCCTTGGCCTCTCCATCAAGTGGGGTATCACGATATGAGCTACTGCATAGCGTTGCCGGACCCGCCGACACCGGCGGCGCCGCCTACCCCGCCCACGGTGCCCGCACCGCCGCCCCCTGCCAGCCCACCGCCTGGTGGCACGCCGGGGCTGCCGCAGGTCGCCCTTGACCTAGGCAACTCGTACATCCTGGGGACATGCACGTTCTCCGCGTACACGCTCTCAACGATCGCATCGGTCAATGGGACATTGCTCTCGTCCTCGGCTGAGCTGACGCTGATGTTCCGCAACACCAGCACCACGGCCAACGGCACGGCGTACGTGGCTGTCCATGCGGATAACGCCTCACTGGCCGTAACCCCGGCAACGGTGCAGACGGTCCTTGTGACCCCCGGCAACACGACGGAGGTTCACTTCTCCCTTGTCCCGTCCGCCCTCGGCACGTACGTCATCACCATCGACATGGGCAACGACAACACGTACTCATTCAACCTCGCCTTCTCAGGCGGGGAGGTCTGCGGCTCGGTATGGACCTGATCCTCGCATTCGTCCTCGGCGCCCTCATCGGCGTCGTGGGCCTTGCCGTGGTCGCTGAGATTGCGGTGCGCAGGGCGCTGCGGCAGGAAGGCCACGTATTGTTGAACGGTCGGGCCGAAAGGTGAAACCATAATTTTATTTTGGTCAAGCGAGGGGCACATGCCCCAAGAAAGAACACAGTAATGACAATGACATTCGGTGACGCCCTCGCGTCCCTCAAAGCCGGTGCCCGTGTGGCTCGGTCAGGCTGGAACGGCAAAGGCATGTTCCTGTTCCTAGTCCCCGGCTCGAAGTTCACCGTCAACCGCCCGCCTCTCCTCGGCATCTATCCCGAGGGCACAGTGGTTGACTACTGCCCGCACATCGACATTAGGACGGCGGACGGTAAGGTAGTGCCGTGGCTTGCGTCACAGACGGACGTGCTCGCCGAGGACTGGCGAGAGGTAGCCTAAATTTTACTTTGGTCGCACGAGGGGACAACCCCAAGAGGAACACATGGAACAACCTACATGCCCGTACTGTGATGACGAGGGCTGGGATTGGGAGTACGGCATCGAGGAGCAATGGCGCGTCCCGTGCTGGCACTGCAACCACAAGGCCGATAAGCCTGACCCACAGTACTGACCAAAATTTTGCCTTACTCACACGAGGGGGCAGTCCCACCAATCTCCCACGCGCCACGCCCCCGTACGCCCCTGCCCGCGCCCTGGCGCTACTAGGCAGGGCTGGGCGATTTAACATAAGGCCTGTCGTATCGCTTGATGCGATGGCGGCGTGATCAGGTTTGCGGGAATAGGGCTAGGAGGGCCGGAATGGCACCGCCAAGGCACGATCAGTGGTCGGGTAAGGGCAATGTAGCCTGATGGGTCGATAGGCCCTTGTAGGCCCGCTAATCGCGTCGGCCCGGATTATCCACAGGCTATGGCCCAATCCACCCTTAGTACACCTTAGGTACTCACAAGGTAGCCGCTACTGCATCACTGTGCAGACGTGGGGCCTTGTACCCTTTGGTAATCCGGCATCAAACGGGTATCACCTAGGCTACGCCATAAGCCCTTAGCTCAGTCAACACCCTAGGTACACACTGGCAACCTACTGACCAGCTCCTATGCTCTTACCCAGGTCAACACCCTGTCATTGCTACTGGCGTAGACACTGAGGGGTACATGGTCAACCTACTGGCAACCACACTGTACCTACCCCAGCAAGGATACTGTGTCATTACCATGATGCATTACCTATGACATAGCTAGGATAGTCATAGTGATCCTACTAGCAAGGCTACTAGATCAACCTACTAGGTACTCTCTAGTCAACTACCTAGTAACCTACTATGTTGTTACTTAGTAAGCACCCTCAATTGGAAACCCGCGCCAATCCTAGAGGGTTAGGGTTTCCCCTAGTATCTTTCTTGAGGTAGCGGGTTGACAGGGTTGCACGCACTGCGTATATTCAGGGTCATGGTGGCTAGGTAGCTACCTGTCGCGCCTCAGACTAGTCGGGGCCTTGGAGTTCACATGGACAACCGGCATCCTATCGGCTCTATCGAGCACGCAAAGCAAGAGGCACAGCAGCGCTCTGCCCTCTATCGCATAACCTGCTACGTCGTCCGCCTCGCCGAGCACTATGCAGACGAGCACGGCGTTTACGGATGGTACTCCTACGATGCGCCACCCTTGGACGATACCTACCTTACGGCTATCTACCGTAACGGTGAGCTGATCCAAGAGGCTTCTAACCATTGAGCTGAGCCCACCGCATAGCCCTCGCATGGAGGGCTATCCAGTGCGTTCGCACAGATGCGCCTCGGTCAATCAGGGGCTAGGAATGAACATGGAACCAGAGTTCAAGTGTCCCAAGTGCGGCAGCACGGACACACTGCATGTCCACGTACTCACGACAGCTCATGTCCGTCAAGGCCCGGACGGCAACTTCGAGACTGAGGTATTCGGGGACCACGAGTGGGACAGCTCATACACCATGTGGTGCGACTGCGGCCACACGGCCAATGCCGATAGGTTCTTCAACCCGGCACGCACGACGGCCTCAACCTAAGCCCAGCCTCTAGCGCACTCGCAACAGTGCGCTACGGGATGCGCTTCGCATCAATCGCGCCTCGGATCGCAGGGGCCTGGAGATAGCAATGACCGACACGGATGTTAGGCGGCATTCGGTCCTGTGGCAACAAGGCTACTGGGACGGCTTCAACAATCACAGTGGGCTAGTCGAGCAGCCCTTGGAGTACTACGAGGGGTTCAGCATGGGCCGCAGTGATCTGTGGTTTGTGAACCCTGACTACTGGCGCGGTGATCGGGAAGATTGCTGAGGCGCGTCGTGATAGTCCTCCTCCTCACCCTCTTCGCCCTCCTCGGATGGGCCATCCTGATCTGGCTTGATAGCTTCAAGTGAGTTTCCAGCAAGCGTAGCCCATAGCCCTGCGTGCAGGGCCTTGGAGTGCGTTTCAGCACAGCGGCGCCTCGCGTTTACAGGGGCTAGGGGTTAGCAATGGCAAAGGTTTATGTTGGCACGTATGCCAAGTACAACGCGGGCAGCGTCGAGGGCGCATGGCTCGACCTGGAGGACTACGCGGATAAGGACGAGTTCCTGACCGCGTGCCACGATCTGCACAAGGACGAGGCAGACCCTGAGTTGATGTTTCAGGACCACGAGGACATTCCCGCCGGGATGGTCAGCGAGTCGCATATCAGCGATGAGGTTTGGGAATGGCTGGAGCTGTCAGAGCACGAGCGGGAAGTCATCATGGTCTACCGCGAGCATGAGGACGAGTCCGCCAGTTTCGAGTACATCCTGGAGGCATTCCAAGGCACGGCACGCGACGAGGAAGACTACGCGCAACAGCTCGCGGAAGACCTGGGCGCCATTGACGAAAACGCCAGTTGGCCAAATAACTGCATCGATTGGGAGCGAGCAGCCCGCGAGCTGTTCATGGATGGCTACTCAATCCATGAGGGTTATGTCTTCCGTGCGCACTAAGGGGCCGACCATGAACTACACAGCACACCTCACATACGAGGAACGCGAGCGCAGGGCTTACGCGATGGGGCATACCGCAGGGGCGGCGATACTCGGCGAGTTGGCCGATTCTGCCGCAGGGCTTGAGGGCGCGGATGCCGCTGAAACGCACATCAACGAGGCCAAGGGCTCGTATCCCGATGAGGATGCGATGCAGGACCAGATAAACGACTTGCGGACCATCGCCAAGCGCCTGCGTGGCGAGAATCGGCAAGAGCTGGAGGCCGTTGCGCAAGCCCTGGAGGATGCACGGGACTCGCAGGCCCGTGAAAGCGAGTACGGACTGGAGGCGCTAGGCCATGCCCTCAAAGCACTCGGAGCATAAAATGGACTCCGTGGCAAACCATCC